>Ga0209979_1001207_pt1 | contig 29414 bp, 27 predicted proteins | sample AnhtaG_FD_183114 | JGI IMG/M metagenome (GOLD analysis project Ga0209979, IMG submission 183114) | Deep subsurface microbial communities from Anholt, Denmark to uncover new lineages of life (NeLLi) - Anholt_01485 metaG (SPAdes) (version 2) | ecosystem: Environmental > Aquatic > Marine > Oceanic... | reverse complement strand
TGCTCCTACGATAACTCCTGCCTTAATTGCTTCTTTGGAAGCTCAAGAAGTAGTTAAGATATTATTAAAAAGAGGCAAACTCTTTCGGAATAAACTGCTATATTTAGATATTGAAGATGGAACTATGGAAATATTAAAATTAGTCGTTAGTGAATAGTGAATAGTCGTTAGTATTAAAACAAGTTTTAGTTAACAGTTTTCAGGTTAATTAATCCTTAACCGATAAACTGGCAAACCGGGTAACTGGATAACTAATGCATACGAGATACGAATTGGGGATTACGGAAAAAGGAAATTCCTATACAATAAATTTATGAAAAATAAAGATAATTTAAAAATATTAGAAAGAAAGGCACAAAATGTTGACTGAAAAAATAAGAGTGGGAATAATCTTTGGAGGAAGGTCGGGAGAACATGAGGTTTCTTTTTGTTCTGCCTCCTCAATCATTAAAGCAATAGATAAAGATAAATATACCGTAGTACCTATCGGTATAACCAAAGAAGGCAGATGGATATCTCCCCAGGATTCTGAACTGGCTCTTCAATCTGGCAAAATCGAAGGGAAAAGCACAGTGATTTTATTGAATAACCCTTACGGTAGAGCCTTGGTCCGCATAGACAATAATCAAAGATTAGAGAAAAGCTCGACTTTAGAAAGATTAGACGTAATTTTTCCGGTATTACACGGTCCTTATGGAGAGGATGGAACAGTACAGGGCCTCTTAGAATTAGCGGATATTCCTTATGTGGGAGCGGGAGTAGCAGCCTCAGCAGTTTCTATGGACAAAGATTTAATGAAAACCATATTTCAACAGAAAGGTTTGCCCATATTAAAATGGCTGACCATTAAGAGAAAAGAGTGGCAAAAAGACAAAGAGAAAATCTTGTTTTTAATTCAGAATGGCTTTGAATATCCTCTTTTTGTAAAGCCCACTAATTTAGGTTCAAGTGTAGGAATAACTAAAGTTCACAAGAAAGAAGAATTAGAGAAAGCCATAGATTTAGCTTCTTCTTATGATAGAAAGATTTTGATTGAAGAGGGATTAGAAGAAGTAAGAGAGATAGAATGCGGTGTTTTAGGTAATGATGAACCCCGGGCTTCAGTAGTGGGTGAGGTCAAACCGGCAGGAGAATTTTATGATTATGATTCAAAATATATAGATGAAGGGACTCAATTGATTGTTCCGGCAGATTTACCTGATGGAGTATCACGAAAGGTTCAGGAGATTGCCCTTCGTGCCTTTAAAGCTGTTGATGCTGCTGGGATGGCTCGGGTAGATTTTTTTGTCAGCAAAAAAGAAAATAAAATATATTTAAGTGAAATTAATACCATCCCCGGTTTTACTTCTGTCAGTATGTACCCCCGCCTGTGGGAAGCGAGTGGTATATCTTACGCTGGTTTAATCGACCAATTGATTCAGCTGGCTTTAGAAAGACACCAAGACAAAAACCAGAATAAAATATCCTACGACGAATCAAAACTTTTAGAGAAATGATATTAAAGATATTATTTTATGTTCTGCTTATCAAGAATTTTTTCGATATACATTAGATCGATTTAATAATATTATTGAGAAAATAAAGAGAGGAGATTTTAATAATTGACTTATAAAGTCAAAAGAAATTAAGTACCAATCTGTCCTGAATCCACCTATAGGGTCTTTCAATCTTCCCCTTGGCCTGTGGAGATAGAGCATAGGCTACCTTCACCCCACAGTCATCTAAAACCTGTTTCCACTGCGGATTAGCCTCATCAGTAAGTTTGTAGTGATTTCGCCAGAAGGAATCTCTACCCTGTACAAACCGAAAGATAGAATGACTATCTACATAATAGGCCAGAGGGAATCCATATTTTAATAAAACTGCCTCTAAAGCCAAAATATGTTCCCAGGTTGTCTCTCTTTCTACCAAGGAAGCATAAAGAATAAGGCGGCTATAATCATCTAAAGATGTAATCAGATACCATTTTCTGGCAGCATAAGGGGCAAACTGGTGATGAGATGAATCGTGTTGGATAAGTTCTCCCGGGTAATTAGTTATTACTTCTTTATCATGAGCTTTTCTCTTTGGCCTTAAAAAATAAAAATTATTTCTTTTTGCTCGGTCGATTATGGTAGGCAAAGATACCTTCTGGCTATATTTTTGTTCTAAAAGATCTTTTATGTAACTGTAGTTATAATACTTAATCGGCACTTCTTTTGCTTTGATTAAATCTTTTTCGATCTTTAGTTCTTTTACAATATTTCTCTCAATATCTTTTGAAATTTTTCGAGTAGGTATCCTACGAGAGTACAGAATAGAGAAATTTTCGGGATCATCTTTTAATCGTTTTACTAAAGCAAAGAATCTTGTTTTCTTAATACCTAAAATTTCTTGGATGTATTTTCTTGCTATTTTCTTTTTTAGATAACGGGTAATTAGTTCTTTAATCTGATAATCGGTGAACTTTTTGTGTAGCTGTTTCATAATATAGGACCTCACTTTTTTAATCCTATATTATTATAGTTTTAGTTTGTTTTTAAGAGTTCACTTTTAAACTTTAAATCGTAAAAAAAGAGTTCACTTTTAATTCTTAAATAACAGGGTAACACGGAGGGTTGACAAAGGGAAAATTATAGTATATAATTTAATATATTATTTGGTATACCAAATGTAAAAGTGAAAGAAGGAACAATGGAAAATAATCCCAGCAAAAGTGGAAAGGTTTATAAGATTCTCCAGGATGATATTATAGAGAGAAGACTTCTTCCCGGTCAGAGGTTGGTGGAAAGAGAGTTAATAGAAAAATTAGGCGTAAGCAAGACTCCCGTGCGGGAGGCGTTAGCTAGGTTAAAAAAGGATGGTCTTGTAGAGGGAGCTTTACATCAGAGCGTTGTTGTATCTCGGATTTTACATAAAGATGCTGTGGAGATTTACGATATGCGTGAGGTTTTAGAGGGTCTGGCAGCTAGAGGTGCAGCGGAAAAGATAACCCCAGAAAAGGCCAAAGAAATTCATTCAATTATTCAACTTTCCGAGGAGTGTATAAAGAAAAATAACCTTAAAGAATACGCTTCTCTTGATTTACAGTTTCATAATCTGATATGGATTATCAGCGAAAATGAAAGATTATGCGAGCTGATGCAGCGTCTTTACTATCAAGCCAGGATTTTAATGAGCACCTCAATGACTCTTCCAGGAAGAGGAGTTAAGGTATCTTTAAATGAGCATAAAAAGATTGTAAAGGAAATAGTTAATCGGAATCCTGATCTTGCTGAGAAGATGGCTAAAGAACATATCAAGAAAACAAGGAAAGCTGTTCTGGATTGGTTTGACAGAACACAGTGGTAATATTTTCTTAAATTTTTTAAGAGAGGAGAATCCTTTAAATGAATGTAGGAATTATTGGCGTTGGAAGAATGGGTTCTAAAATGATGGAAAAATTAGCTGATGCTGGTTATTCAGTTTTTGCTAGGGATATAGATAGGCTGGCGGTGGAAAGGGCAAGGAAGTTAGGGGCTAAGGTTATGAACTCACCCAAAGAGGTAGCAAAATATGCAGAGATTATCCTGCTTTCTCTCCCTATGCCCTCTGATGTAAAAGAGGTTGTCCTTGGAGAAGATGGAATATTAACAAATTCTAAGGATAACCGTGTTATAGTAGACCTTAGCACTGTGGACCCATTTTCTACACAGCAGAATGCAAAGGAGGCCATAAAAGTTGGCATTGGCTATATTGACGCCCCAGTATTAGGTCGTCCACAAAAGTGTGGGAATTGGACCTTACCAGTAGGAGGAAACAAAAAGGATTTAGAAAAAGTTCGCAAGGTATTAGAAATTTTAGCAGCAAAGATAATCTACGTTGGCCCTTCTGGCTATGGTAATATAGTAAAGCTCTTGAACAATATGATGTTTGGGGCTATAAACTCTATAACGGCGGAGATTTTAGTTATCTGCACAAAGCTTGGTATGAGTCCTAAGGTATTATATGAGACCATCGCCAACAGCGGAGCTGCCTCTGTCAGCAATTTATTTAAAGAATTGGGCCCGAAGATTTTAAACAGGGATTTTGAACCATTATTTGCCATCGATTTGCTACACAAGGATGTTAGGCTGGGCATACAAATGGCAAAACAGGTTGGCGTTCCCCTATTTGTCTCTGAGGCCAATCAGCACCTTAACGAGATGGCAAAATTGATGGGTTTTGGAAAAGAGGATACGGCAAGTATAGTCAAAGTTTATGAAAAGCTCTTAGATATTGAAGTAAAGGGATAAAGGAGGAGAATAATGAAATCAGCCTTTATTGAGTATGGCGATACGAAGTTAGAAATTGAGGTACCTGATGGCGCGATGATTTTAACTCCCGATGAATTAAGACAGGATCCTCCCGCCATTGACCCTTATGAGGCAACTCGGAGAGCATTGGAAAATCCTCTGGGAATGCAGCCTTTAAGGGAATTGTCAGGCCCGGGGAAGAAGGCCATTATTCTCTGTCCTGATAGGGTAAAAGGTGGTGTACATAAGGAGTCTCACCGTAAGGTTTGCATTCCCTTAATTATTGAGGAATTAACTAAAGGGGGAATTAATAAAAAAGATATTAAGTTAATGATATGCAGTGGACTACATCGTAAAAATACCAAGGCAGAGTTAGATTGGTATCTTGGTCAAAAAATAGTGGATTACTTCTGGCCAGATAGATTAACCTGGCACGATGCCGAAGATCAAGATAATATAGTAAATTTTGGATTTGATGAGTTGGGAGATGTGATTGAGGTTGGCAAAGATGTCGTAGATTCTGATATAGCAGTCTCAATTGGACATGTTTTGGGCAACCCTTATGGTGGTTATAGCGGTGGGTATAAAATGATAGCAACTGGTATGACCAGTTGGAGATCAATAGCATCTCATCATTGTCCTTCTGTCATGCATGATCCAGAATTTATCCCGGTCAATCACACCGAAAGCGGAATGCGAAAACGCTTTGATGCAATTGGGAAAGCGATAGAAAAAGGAATGGGTAAGAAGTTTTTCTTTGTTGATGCAGTATTAGGGACTGATAATCAAGTTCTTGGCGTATATTGCGGAGATGGCGAAAGAGTACAAGAAGAGAGTTGGAAATTAGCGGATAAAAGAACTAATGTATATTTAGATATTCAGGATAAGTTTGACATTTTAGTTTTTGGTGAACCAAGGGTTTTCCATTATGGCCCCGGCCATGGTACTAACCCAATTTTAATGCTTCAGGCCATAGGAGCTCAACTTGCGCGTAATTATGATGTTTTTAAGGAAAATGGGGTAATAATAACTGCTTCATTGTGCGATGGCTGGTTCAATGATGAGTGGTTCCCCTCCTATAGAGAAATTTATAATAAATTACAGAAAGTAGCTAATTTTTCAGAAGTTATGAGATTTGCCGAAGAAGTTTCTAATCGACCTGAATATATTTACAAGTATAGATATTGTTATGCTTATGGTGCTTTCCATGGATTTTCAATGGTCTCTTGTGGTTCTATTGCTCATAATCATACGTCAGCAATATTTATTGCAGGAGCACGTGAACCAGGATATGCAAGAGGAATGGGATGTATTCCTACAAATACCTTTAAAGATGCCCTAAAAGCTTCTGAAAAGTATGTGGGCAAAAACCCAAGGATCTTAGTGCTGCCGGGGTGTTTTGTAAAACCCGGATTCCATTTATTTAAGAAATGAAATATTTAATAAGGGAGATAAAAACTCGTCTAATTGGAAGATTATTATGCCTTATAAATAGACAAGATAATTTTTCAACATGAAAAAGATATAAAGAAATGAAAAAAAGTATAAGTGTTGCAACTTTTCCTACAAAATTTGGCCCCTTAGTTTTTACTGGAGATTTAAAAGAAATTATTCAGAAAGTATCAAATTTGGGCTACGATGGTATTGAATTATTTGTAAAGCGTCCAGGGGAAATCAATGTAAAATTGCTTCGTCAGTGGCTTAACTCTAATAAAATCCGTATTTCAGCCATTGCTGCTGTAGCAGCTTTTGTAGAAGAAGGGTTATCCCTTTCAGATCCTGATAAAAATATCCGCAAGAAACATATAGAAATAATAAAAAGGCAGATTGAATTAGCCTCATATTTTAATGCTGTTGTGCCGATTGGCCTTGTACGAGGAAGGATTAAAGAAGGTTTTTCTTATGAAGAGACTGAAGAATGGTTTGCCGAATCGTTAATTGAATGTGAAAAGGTGGCGAAGAATTTCAATGTAATTATGACCTTGGAACCTTTGAATAGATATGAGACAAATTTTATAAATACTCTTGATGAAGGGATAAAATTTATAAAGAAAATTAGACTACAGAATGTGAAAATTTTAGCGGATATTTTTCATATGAACATTGAGGAAGTTTCTATTTCTAAAGCTATAATTAAAGCTAAAAATTACATTTTCCATGTTCATTTCGCTGATAGTAATAGATGTGCACCAGGAGATGGACATTTAAATTTTCGAGAAATTGTATCTTCTTTGGTAAGGATAAATTATAATGGCTTTGTAGCTATGGAGATGCTTCCAAAACCCGATTCTTTAACGGTAGCTAATCGTGCAATTTCTTATCTGAAAGAATTGAATATATAAATTGAACATTTGTAATTTGCCAAAAGGTATACATTTTAACTTAAAAGGATTTAAATATGGAAACAAATGTTAAACAAAAAGAGGATATTATTATTACTGAACTCAAATTAACAGCTAATAAAATTAGAAAAGATATAGTTAGGATGATAACAGAAGCAAAATCAGGACATCCGGGTGGGTCCTTATCCGCGGTAGATGTTGTTACAGCACTTTACTTTAAAGTGATGAGACATAACCCTAAGGACCCGAAATGGAAAGAGAGGGATAGGTTTATATTAAGCAAGGGACACGCAGCTCCTCTTTTATATGCTGTTCTGGCAGAGAGCGGATATTTTGAGGTGAAAGAGCTTCTAACTTTGAGAAAATTAGGTAGTAGGTTGCAAGGTCACCCTGATATGAAGAGACTCCCTGGCGTTGAGATTTCTACGGGTTCCCTGGGGCATGGGCTATCTGTAGGTAATGGTATGGCCATAGCTGGTAAACTAAACAAAAAGGGCTATAGGGTGTATATTTTATTAGGCGATGGTGAATGTCAAGAAGGACAGGTCTGGGAAGCAGCTATGACTGCCAGCCACTATAAGCTTGACAATGTTACAGCCATATTAGATTACAATGGGCTACAGATCGATGGACCCGTTAAGGATGTAATGAATATAAACCCTATTTCTAACAAATGGAGAGCTTTCGGCTGGTATGTCATTGAAATAAATGGCCATGATTTTAAGGAAATTTTTGACTCTTTTGAAAGGGTAAAGAAGTTAAAGGGCAAACCAGGCATAATTATTGCCCATACCACAAAGGGGAAGGGCGTATCGTTTATGGAAAATGTCGTTGATTTTCACGGCAAAGCACCTACAAAAGAGCAAATGGTTCAGGCTCTTAAGGAGTTAGAAGAAAATGAGGAGTAAGAGCAAACAGATAAGCTTACAAAAGATAATATCAACACGCGATGCCTTTGGTAATGAGTTAGTTGAGTTGGGAAGAAAACATAAAGAGGTAGTAGTATTGGATGCAGATCTATCTAAAGCAACCAAAACCTGTTGGTTTGCCAAAGAGTTTCCGGACAGATTTTTCGATATGGGTATCTCAGAACAGGATATGTTAGGAACAGCTGCTGGTCTTTCATTGTGCGATAAAATACCTATCGTCAGTACCTTTGCGATATTTGCCACGACCAAGGCTTTTGATCAAATAAGAAATACTATTGCTTACCCTAGGCTAAACGTCAAAATAATTGCAACTCATGGTGGCATAACTATAGGAGCTGATGGAGCTTCGCATCAACCCATAGAGCATATCACTCTTATGAGGGTAATCCCCAATATGACGATAATTGTTCCTGCTGACGGAATTGAAGCTAAAACAGCATTAAAATATGCTGTAGAGAAGGTAAAGGGGCCTGTATTTATTGTTGTAGGAAGGGACCCCACTCCTGTAATTTTCTCCGATGATCATCAATTCGATTTCCATCATGGAGAAGTGTTAAAGGAAGGTAAAGATGTAGCTATTATAGCCATAGGAATAATGGTTGAGAAAGCACTAAGAGCAAGAGAAAAGCTTGAGGAGAGAGGGATCAACGCTTGTATAGTGAATATGCATACCATTAAACCAGTTGATTGGAAGTTAATTATAGAGATAGCTTGCAAAACGGGAGGCATTGTCACAGCTGAGGAGCATAGCATAATTGGTGGTCTGGGGAGTGCAGTAGCCGAAGTCATTTCTGAAAATAGCCCTGTCCCATTAAAAAGAATTGGATTAAGGGATAGATTTGGTCAATCTGGTTCAGCAGAAGAATTATTGAGAGAGTTTAATCTCACTGAAGAGGATATCATTAAAGCGGCTGAGGAAGTAATAAGGAGAAAAGGTTCATCTCTATGAAGATAAGAATTGGAATTTTAGCTTTTTCAGATGGTAGAGAATATGTTTATAAACAGCTAAAGCCGATTAACCGAAGGTTTTTAAAGATGACAGTGGATGTATTAAGAAATACAGGAGAAATTGAGCCAATAATAGGAGAGGAGATAATATGGACACCACAGCTTGCCAGGGCTCAAGCTGAGAAAATTTCAGGCCAAAATATAGATGGGACAATTTTCAACTTTTCAACCTGGAGTTTTCCTAATCTTGCTGTTATTGCTGCACAAAACGGAAAGGGTCCACATTTAATGTTATCCAATCTAAATCCACAATATCCTGGTTTGGTTGCAATGCTAGCTAGCGCTGGGGCGTTGGATCAGCTTGGATTATTTAATGAGCGTATTTGGGGAGATATTTCTAAGAAGAAGATTAAGAAAAAAGTATTGACTTTTTGTCGAGCAGCTCATGCAGTAAACACTTTAAAAGGTCAAACATTTGGATTGTTTGGTGGCAGAAGTTTTGGAATGAATACTGCTACTGCTGATCCCTTACAATGGCAAAAAATCTTTGGTGTAGATGTAGAACATATAGATCAATTGGAAATAATAAGAGGAGCTTCCCAAGTTTCACATAATAAAGTAGAAACCGCTTTTAAATGGCTAACGAAAAATGTGGGTAGGATCCTATACGATAATAATAGGCTTACAAAGGAAAAGCTTAAATTTCAGATTAGATGCTATGAGGCAACCAAAGCTATAATAAAAGAGAAAGATCTTAACTTTGTGGGCATTAAGTGCCATACTGAACTAAGCGATTATTATGTGACCCAGTGCTTAAGCCAGGCTTTTTTAAACGATCCCTATGATTGGAATGGGGAGCATAATCCTGTGGTATGTGCTTGTGAGGCGGACATGGATGGTGGCCTTACCATGCAGATTTTAAATCTTTTATCCCAAAAGCCTGTCCTATTCATGGACTTTAGACATTATGACGAGAAGGAAAATGTGTTTGTTTTTTGCAATTGTGGTTCTCATGCTACTTGGTATGCAGCAAGGTCCAATGATCCACGGGAGAATTTGAAAAAGGTGATTTTTTATCCCTCTGTTCCATTTTTTCCGGGTGGAGGAGCTCATGTGCAATATGTAGCCTCTGAAGGAGAGGTAACCTTAGCACGACTTTCAAGAAAGGATGGAAAGTACTGGATGGCAATAGCACTGGGAAGGTTTATAGAGTATCCTCGTGAGAAATGCGAGGAGACCTCAAGACAGTGGCCTCATACTTTTGTTAAACTTAATAGTGATCCTAATCAGCTAATTTCTGAATTTAGTTCTAATCACGTGCATGCTGTTTCCGGTAACTTTGTAAATGAGCTGGTACAGGTATGTAGAATCTTACGAATAAAACCTGTAGTATTTGAGTAATTTAAATTGAGACAAATTTTTTATTTAAGGAGACAAGGATGGAGAAAAGGGCATTACTGAAAATGAGTGGAATTACTAAGTTTTTTGAGGCTATTAGGGCGTTGTATGAAGTGGATTTAACATTAGGTTATGGCGAAATTTTAGGCCTTGTTGGAGATAACGGCGCAGGAAAGTCAACATTAATGCAGATTCTTTCCGGGATTTATCCTCCTAGCGAAGGTGAGATTTTTTTAGAAGGGGAAAAGGTAAGACTTAGTAATCCCAAAATTGCCAGAGATAAAGGGATTGGGATGATTTATCAAGATTTAGCCCTAGTTAATAATATTACTGTTTGGGAAAATATTTTTTTAGGAAACGAAATCAAAAAGACTTATTTAAATTTAGTTCACCTACTGGATAAAAAGAGAATGCAGGAGAAATCGCTTGAACTTTTAGAAAAATTAAAAGTTGAAATAAGTTCAACAGGAACAAAAGTTCGATATCTTTCCGGAGGACAGAGAGCATCAGTGGCCATAGCAAGATCTCTCGCCTTTATCCCAAGAATAGTTATTATGGATGAGCCCACAGCTGCCTTAGCAGTAAAGGAAGTAAATGAAGTATTAAGCTTAACACTGGAATTAAAAAAAAGTGGAGTCTCAATTATAATTATAAGTCATAGATTACAAGATATCTTCACGATTGCGGATAGAATTATGGTTCTGAGAAGAGGGATAAAAGTTGGGGATAATAAGATTGAGGAGGTGAGTTCAGATGATATAGTTAAATTAATAGTAGGAGCAGATTTAGCGACTACTACCAGAAAGGAGGTTATAGCAGGTAGGTAAAAGTAAAGATAAAAATGAAAAAGTAAAAATCTAATAAAGGAGATTAAAATGTATAAATTGAGAAAAAATTTGATTACAGTTATTTTGATGGGTATGATTCTGTGCCTTTTTTTAGTACTCTCTTCCTCTCTTATGGCAGCTGAAAAGAAATATGTTTTTGGTGTTACTCAGCCTACTTTTAATCACCCTATTCGACAAGCACATTATTGGGCAGCTACAATATGGCAAAAAGACCATCCAAATGTTGATTTTATCTTTATGGATGGGCAAAAAAAGGCTGCAAAACAAATAGCAGATGTAGAAGATTTAATAGCCAGGCATGTTGACATAATCTTGATAGCAGAACATATCGCGGGATCAACAAATAGGGCTTTGAAGAAAGCATTAGAGGAGGGCATTCCTGTTGTGTCTTTTGATAGAATAATTACAGATCCAAGTATACCCGTAAGTACTATAACTACTGATGATAGAGAAATGGGACGAATGTGTGGTAAATATATTGCAGAACGATTGAATGGTAAGGGAAATTTGGTGATAATACAAGCTCCAGAAGGAGTTATGATAGGACAAACAAGGAGAGACGGGGTCCATGATGCAATAGATGAATATCCGGAGATAAAGGTAATAGCCCAGCAAGTTGGTAACTGGCAAAGGTCTGTAGCGATAACGGTTATGGAAAACATACTTCAGGGATTTAAAAATATTGACGCTGTATACTGTGATAACGATGAGATGGCACTGGGAGCTATTAAAGCTATAACGGAAGCAGGAAGGCAAAAGGAGATATTTGTCGTAGGTATAGATGGTCAGAAGTCTGCTCTAGAAGCTATAATGGCAGGAGATTATGCGTTCTCAGCTAAAAAGTCACTCGAATTTCCTCTGGCTTTGGATATTGCACTTAAGGTTCTTAAGGGAGAAAAAGTTCCTGAGTGGACCGAGATGCCTATCTTGGCTGTTTCTATAGATAATGTGAAGGAAGTATACGATCCGTTTGCTTTGTTCTAACTTGAAGGAGGAAAAAGGTGGCTAGTTCCAAAGGCTAGCCACCTTATAAGAAACCAGTAGTAGTTATCTGTTAAAAATTTATTAAAATAAGGAAGAAAGGACTTTAATATGGCTAAGGTGGATGAGATAGCGATGAAAGGAAATTTAAAAAGTTTTCTAAGAAAAATAATTTCTGGCGGATATGGAAGCTTAATAGCATTAACAGGATTATTTATCCTTTCTTCTTATATAAGCCCTTATTTTTTGACTAGAGTTAATATATTCAATCTTTTACGACAATCCAGTATATATGGTTTTATGAGCTTAGGTATGACCTTGGTTATCTTATCAGGGGGCATAGATTTGTCTATAGGAGGTGTTATGACCCTCTGTTCCATCTTAGCGGCGATTTTGTCTTTATCTGGGGAAATTAATCCTTTACTTATAATTTTGTTACCAATTTTGGTAGGAGGAATATTTGGTCTGGCAAATGGGTTTATAATTGCAAAATTTAAAGTTGAGCCCTTTGTGATAACCCTGGGGTCACAATTTGTTGCCTTTGGTTTTGGATATAGTCTATGTGGAGGTAGGACAGTTTTACCAACTCTTTCTCCTCAAATTGAGTTTTTGTGTAACGGTTTTATAGGTTCAGTGCCCTTCCCGGTGATTCTTCTTGTCGCTACTTACGCAATTTTTGGATTCCTAATGAGCAATACTGCCTTTGGACGTCATATTAATGCTCTGGGTGGAAATGAGAGGGCTGTTCAATTTTGTGGAATAAATGTATCACTTATGAAAATAGTTATTTATTCTATAAGCGGGTGTTTAGCTGGTTTTTCCGGAGTTCTGATGCTTTCTCGAAGTACAGTTGGCGATCCTACTGCTGGAATAGCAGTTGTGCTTACAATAATTGCCTCTGTAATTGTAGGGGGAAATCACTTTGTCGGTGGTATCGGAAATGTAGGGTTTACATTAATTGGATTGCTTATCCTGGGAATATTAGGCAATATTTTAAATATGTTAGGTGTAGTTTTCTATGTTCAGCAAATTATCCAGGGTATAATAGTGATAACAGCCGTGGTGATAAGTACAAGAATGGATTAATTTTTCTATATGAGTTTTTATTAAGGTTTTATGAATAATATTATAGAGGTTATTAAAAATGAAAGTTGCTATAGGTAGTGACCACGCTGGATTTATACTAAAGGAAGGATTAAAGGAATATATTACAAAAGAAAAGATTAAATATAAGGACTTTGGCTCTTATGATGAAAATCCTATTGATTATCCTGAAATAGGTTTTAAGGTTGCTCGTGAGGTAGCAGATGGTAATTATGAAAGAGGAATTTTAATTTGTGGGACGGGAATAGGAATGTGCATTGTAGCTAATAAAGTTAAAGACGTTCGAGCTTCATTGTGTGAAGACCTTTTCTCAGCTCGTTATTCTAGAGAACATAACAATACCAATATTCTCACTATGGGTGCGTGGAAAATTAGTCTTTATTTGGCCAAACAGATAGTTAGAGTATGGCTTGGGACATCTTTTGGCAATGAGGAAAATCATATAAGAAGGATAAAAAAGATAACTCAAGAAGAAAAATATTTCTCGAAATAGGGTGTTGTTTATAAATAATGGAGGTGTAAACTGTGTTGGAGGAGTTGAAAGATGCTGTATTGGAAGCAAATTTGGAGCTTCCAAGGAGGCATTTGGTAATATATGATTGGGGTAATGTTAGCGGTATAGATAGAGATAAGGGGTTGATTGTAATAAAGCCGAGGGGCGTACCATATAAGAAAATGAAAAGAGAATACCTGGTTGTAGTGGATTTTAATGGAAAAGTGATAGAAGGAACTTGTAAGCCATCAGTAGATACAAAGACCCATCTTGTCCTGTATCAATCTTTTACAAATATAGGTGGGATAACACACACTCATTCCCAATGGGCGACTATATGGACTCAGGCATGTCGTTCAATACCTTGTTTTGGAACTACCCATGCTGATAACTTCTACGGTGAAATCCACTGTACTGAGAAACTAACTCGTGAACAGATAGAAAGTGATTATGAGCAAGAAACAGGTAATGCAATTGTTAAAAGGTTCAAGATGCTTAACCCGGATTATATGCCTGGAGTTCTGGTTGCCAGCCATGGTCCGTTTACATGGGGTAAGGATTCTTTCGAAGCAGTTCATAACAGTGTTGTGTTAGAGGAAATAGCAAAGATGGCTTGGGGTACTCTTAGTTTATCTCCTGAAGCATCTCCGATTTCATCCCATTTACTCGATAAGCATTTTTTTAGAAAACACGGACCCAACGCTTATTTTTATCAATAATAGTTTGATCTTTAGCTAAATTTCAACTTATTCACGGGCTTTCCTCTATAAATAAATTCTGAGAATAGTAAGATATAATTAGAGAGAAAAACAAAATGAGCGAAACAAATGGAATTAAGGTAGGATTGATAGTAACTTCAGCGTCTCATTTTCCAGTTAATAAAGCTGAAGAAAGTATGGACAAAATAGCTAATGTTTTCCCCTTACCAAAAAAGAACTTGGTCGGTCCGTACCTAATAATCACTTTAGAAGATGCTGAGAGGGCAATCAAAAGATTTAAGGCCGAGGTTATTGATGCTTTAGTTATAGTAGAAGGTGCTTTTACTTGGGATAATATTCCGGCTCTAATTGTGCAGGAATTAGGAAATCTTCCGTTAGTGATGTGGGCTCTTCCTGAACCACCCATGATGGAAGGAGGAGAACTTTCTACCAATTCCCTTTGTGGAGCTATAATGAACTGTGCTGCTTTAAAAAAACTTGGTAGAAAGTTTAAGTTTGTTTACGGAGCTCCAAAGGATGAAAAAGTTCTTAATTCCCTTAAACACTACTTTAAGGGAGTATCTGTGGTAAAAAAGCTACACCATAGCAAATACTGCCTGGTAGGATATCGCCCTACAGGATTTTATAATTCTACCTTTGATGAATTATCCGTACGCAGGTTATTTGGAATAGAGACTATTCATCTTAGTTTAGTAGATTTGTTGGAATATGCTTTAAATATTTCTGATGAGAAAGTAAAGGAAGAAGTAGATAAAATAAAGAAAAAATGGAAAATAGGAGAGGCTACACAAAAAGACCTTTATAATAGCGTTAAGTTCTATAAGTTCCTCTTGGATTTTTCTCATAAAAACAAAATAGATTGCTACGGCATCAAATGTTGGCCAGAATTTTTCAAAAGGGGCCTTAGCGTTTGTTTTGTTCTTAGTTGGCTAATTAATGAGGGAATTATGGCTGGGTGCGAGGCTGATTTTGATGGAACTATAACTATGCTTTTAGAGTATTATCTTAGCGGTAAGACTCCTTGGTTGGCCGATCTTGTAAATATAAATAAAAAAAAGAATACTGCTATTTTCTGGCACTGTGGGTCTGCGCCTTCCTCCTTAGCCTATGATAAGTCAGAGATAATTATACAGAAACAATTTCGTGGGTCAGCTCGCGGTGCATCTATAGAATTTCCTTTAAAGACTGGTCGGGTAACTGTAGCTAGATTAGGTATCACTCAGGGGAAATATCGTATGTTCATAACTACGGGAGAGGCTCTCCCCACAAAAATGATTCTACGAGGCAATCCCTCCATAGTAAAAATGGATGTATCTGTTGAGAGATTACTTGAGGTTATCATTGAGAATGGAGTAGAACACCATTTTGCCATAGTATATGGTGATCATAAAGATGACCTGATTGGAGTTAGTGAGTTGCTTAATATCAAAACAATCACTGTTGAATAGAATAAAGAGTTTCAGGAGAAAATATCTTAAATATCGGATTCCTAACGTTAGATCTTTCCTGTTGCTGCATAAATTCGTCAAAACTTATAGGGCTCTTACCTATCTTAATCTACTTGGAATTAGAAACTGATGAGAAAAAGCGATTTTTTAGGTTTAGGTTAAACGTCTTCGCGAATAATTTTCTTATCCTGAAGAGAATTTACAGAAAAAAACATAGTCGGTAAGAAGAAAGTACAAAAAATATGTTAACCCGACTTCCACAACCAAACAGAAAAATTAGAAATGATAATTTGTGAAATTAACGGTTTTCCATATATCAAATAAGATAATACTACTCAATTAAATAATAAAAAAATTATTTAAAATATATAGGGGTATATTTAATGGAGTTATTATTAGGAATTGATATCGGCACGACACATTGCAAAGCTGGCGTTTATAATAAAAAAGGGGGAAAGGTAATACTAAAGAAAGTAAAAACAGAAACTCATATCAATAAAAAAGATTGGAGCTGGTATGAAGCCGATGAAATATGGTTAGCCGTTACAAAATTATTGCAGGAAATATTTAAGCATATAAATCCTAGAAAAATAATTGCTTGTTCAATTGCAAGTATGGGCGAATCAGGAGTCCCTATTGATAAGAAAGGAAATGCAACTTACCCGATTATTGCTTGGTTTGATCAACGGTCATTACCTCAAGCAAAAAAGTTGGAAAAAATATTAGGGATAGATAAGGTTTTTAAAATAAGCGGTTTAGAAATTAATCCAATATTTTCTGTGCCGAAAATTATGTGGATAAAAGAAAATGCTCATGAAGCATATATTAGAACTATGAAATGGTTAAGCATGACTGATTATATTATTTTTAAACTAACTGGCGAAATTATATCTAATTATTCTATTGCTTCTCGAACCATGGCTTTGGATGTAACAAGAAAGGTCTGGTCAGAAGAATTATTAGATGCAGTTGGTATAAATAGTAATTTATTTCCGGACCTAAAAGCAAGCGGTGTTGTTGTGGGAAAAGTAAATGAAAATGCAGCGAAAGAAACAGGTTTATTGTCTGGAACTTTAATCGTTAATGGTGGTCATGATCATTTTTGTGGCTCATTGGCTTCTGGTATATTATTAGGTGATAGAGTCCTAGATTCGTCCGGAACAGCAGAGAGCATTAGCGTAATATTAAAACAAAAAACGCCACCCACAAATAAATATTGTGGTTTTAGAATTGGTAGATATTTAGATCCTGAACTTATTTATGCGGTAGGAGGTATTATAGCCTCAGGTGGTGCTGTAGATTGGCTTAAAGATCGAATTGCTTCCTTAAGTGATTGGGATAAATCAGGCAACCTTTCTTATGATATTATTATCAGAAAAACACAGGAAACTCCTTTAGGTGCAAGAGGTTTATTATTTTTACCCCATTTGAGAGGCGGAGGAGCTCCTAATTGGGACTCAACTTCTCGTGGGGTGTTGATAGGTTTAAGAACATCACATACATCTCCCGAGATATTTAGGGCTTTAATAGAAGGACTTTGTTTTGAAGTAAAAGGTATTTTAGAAGAGATTAAGGAGATTATTGGTCATCCAATTGAGATAGTGACAACTATTGGGGGTGGAACTAAAAATAAGTTTTGGCAACAAACCAAAGCTAATATAACAGGAATTACAGTTGAAATTCCTGATATTGAAGAAGCAACAGCAATGGGTGCTGCCCTACTCGCGGGAATTGGAGCAGGAGTTCATAAGGATATGTTGAGTGCTTCAAAACTTACTTATCGGGTGAAAAAAAGATATTATCCCAACAAAGAAGCAAACGAATATTATAAGGAGATTTATCAGACATACTCAAAACTTTACCCTGTTTTAAAAAATATCAATTACGATCTTAGTAGCTTTATGATTAAATAAATATAAAAATACCTTATAAATATATTGGAAAAATTTGTTGAGTCAATCCTCTTTTTATGGTAGATTTCTCTAAAATGATGAGTGGTTTCCATATTATCGGGAGGTATACGACAAATTACAGGAAATATCAGATTTTACAGAGATAGTAAAGTTTGAAGATGAGGTTGCAAACAGACCGGAGTATATCTATAAGTATAGATTTTGCTATAGTTACGGTGCTTATCATGCCTTTTCCATGGTTACTTGCGGAACTATAACTTTAAAACAAACATCTGCCATATTTATACCCGGGGCTCGTAAGCCTGGATATGCCCGAGGATTAGGATGTATTCCCACAAATACATTTAAGGGTCATTAAGAGAAAGTGAAAAGTTATTTGGTAAAAATTCAAAAATATTAGTGCTATCAGGGTGTTTTGTAAAACCCGGATTTCATTTATTCAAAAAATGAAATATTTAATGGGTGAGATAAAGTAATCTATCCATTGAAATAATTCAATTTTCTCTGATACAGAATGGTTGTGGTAGAATATTGTAGGAGTATAGGCAAAGATCTTTCACGAACTCTCGATATTCTTTGAGTGTTCCTGTGTTTGGTACTATAATGTTAATAGTCTCTTCTATGAATTTTAAGCAGTATGCATACCAAAAGAAGGAATGAAAAGTGGGTGGTAGTTTATTGAAAATGATGAGATTATCCCTGATTAGTGAAATGTTAAACAGGGATGAATAAAGAATTTCTGAAAGAACTAAAAAATTTGAGGGGAGGTGAGAGAGATAGTTTGAGAGAAAGGAAATTTTCTTAGGAAAAGCATTGGGTAGCTGAGTTTTTAGGGGTCGAAGAAGATCACAATATTGTATTAGAATATTTCAAAAAATAAGGAGGAGAGAAAAATGTTAAGCAGGAGTAAATTTTTAATAACGCTAATAGTTATTTTATTGTTTACAACTTTGCTTTACGGAGTGACGTTTGCGGAACAACTACGATTCGCACATACGGATCCGCCTGGTGGCACTCGGGAGATGGCTGCTTTGTTCTTCGCCGAGAAGGTCAAAGAATATACAGAAGGAAGATATACGGTTAAGACCTTTCCTAGCGCTATTCTAGGTAACGATGTTAAATTGCTTGAGTTGGTGTCCATCGGAGGAGTGGATTTCGTCGTGAGCGGTCCGGTTATTTACGGGAAGCACATTGATGCGATGAGCCTCCTGATATGTCCATATCTTGTTGATACTTTTGAGCAAGGGTGGCATTTATACGATGATACGAACTGGGTTAGGACCCGGTTCAAAGAATTGGAATCCAAGGGGTTCAAGATGCTTGCAACCTGGGAGGCAGGGTTCCGCTGTCTGACCACCCGAATGCCCGTCAAGAAGCCTTCGGACGTCAAGGGAATAAAACTACGTGTTCCACCTAATCCTATTCACCTGACTATTTGGAAAACCTTTGGCGCCAATCCTGTAAGTATGGGGATCAAGGAGGTATATATGGCAATTCAGCAAGGAGTAGTTGATGGTCAGGAGAATCCGATTCCGACCATCTGGGCCAATAAGTTTTATGAGGTCGCCAAGTACGTCACACTCACTAACCATAACTATGGGCCGATTCCGCTATCGTGTAGCATGAAGACGTGGCAAAAGATTTTAGCCAAGGATCAACAGGCTATTATGAAGGCTGCCAAAGAGGCCTCGGCTTACAGTCGAAAACTGGTGACTGAACAACAAGATCAAATGATCAAAGACATGGAGAAAGCAGAAGCAATAATCTATCGTCCGAACCTCATGGAATGGTATAATGCAGTATTACCAGCTTACGAGAAGTTTAAGAAAGATTATGGTGAGGAACTGGTAGAGAGCCTAATGAAAGAGGCTCAGGAGATTAAAAATAAGTATCCTGCGAAATAGGTGACTCATAAATGTTTTAATTCCCTTTCTTAGAAATGTTGGTTGCTAAGAAATAGTGCAGTTACTCGAAGGAGTTACGTAAAAGCTTATATTTTCGCTTTCACGAAAAGTTACCGCCTTCCTACCCATCTCTTCGTGGGGAGGGAGGCGCTTTTTTTAAGAAATTTAGGTTTTTATCTAGGTAGGAGGATTGTTTTGAGAACTAATAAATTTAAAAGACGAAAGATCCTGAAGATATCGCATTCTATGGAAATTATTGATAAGGTTCTTTACCAATACTTCGCTCGTGTTGTGGATATCCTTGCTATCTATCTTTTGTCGATTCTCGTTATTGTCGTTTTTGTAAACGTCTGCAGTAGATACGCACTGAATCTGTCCCTTGCATGGTCAGAAGAGCTAGCAAAGATACTCTTGGTGTGGGTGACGTTCATAGGCGCAGCTGCAGCATCTCGCCGAGGACGGCATCTCAAAATCGAGGAGGTGCTTAAAAGGATGGATGAGAAAAGACAAAGAAAGATGTACATTTATATCAATGGTGTTGTTTCTCTATTCCTTGTTTTCATGATTTGGAAGGGCTTCAGCTTCTCGATTGCGATGAAGGATACAGTAACCGATGCCTTGCGAATAAGCAATATGGTCTTTTACGCCGCCCTACCGGTGGGAGCTATCCTCATGCTTCCTTACAGCATTCGGAATATCATATACTACTGCAGCGATAAGGGGAGACAAAAAAAATGATTATTCTATTAATTACAGTTATTTTGTTTTTCGGATTTATCATTACTGGCGTTCCTTTATTCTTTGCCACTGGTCTCGTAAGTGTATTTTATTTCATATTTGCAGGAGGATTTCCACTTGAGATTATTCTTCAGAGGATTGAAGTTACGAGCGAATCGTTTCCCCTGCTGGCGGTGCCTTTTTTCGTATTAGCTGGTTACTTGATGATGGCTGGAGGAGCAGGTAGAAGGATTGTGAAACTCTCAAATTCTTTTGTCGGCAGGTTGCCAGGAGGGTTGGCCTTTGTATCGATTGTTGCTGCGATGATCTTTGCAGGTATGAGTGGTTCACTTATTGCCGATGCTGCAGCAGTGGGTTCGATCATGATCCCGGGGATGGTGAAGAGAGGGTATCACAAGAACTATGCTTCTGCAGTCATAGCGAGCGCGGGGAGCATTGGCGTAATCATTCCTCCGAGTATCCCGTTCATCTTATTTGGTTTTATTGCGGGTGTTTCTGTAGGAAATTTATTTATTGCTGGGGTGATACCAGGCATACTCGTTGGGATCTCCCTTATGATAACGGCCGGGATATTAGCACATGTACGTGGATATCCAGTTGAACGGAGAGCTAACCTTCGAGAGATCATCCGTACTCTTATTGAATGTCTCCCGTCGCTGGGGATGCCCTTGATCATCCTCGGGGGTATATTTGGTGGCATTTTTACTGCAACCGAAGCAGCAGCAGTCGCTGTCGTTTATGGATTGATCCTTGGTTTCCTTATCCACAGAGAATTGAAGATCTCTAACATGCCATCGATTTTGATAGAATCTGTTATTACCAGTGCAACGATCTTAATCGTTATCGGGGTAGTAGGAGCTCTAACTTGGGGCCTCGCAGCCAACGAAATTCCCCAAAAACTAGTTATGACTATATTAAGTTTCACAAAAAACCGATTTTTAGTGTTACTTTTAGTAAATGTTGTGCTTTTGATTTTGGGTTGTGTAATGGGATTAGCACCGGCACTTTTAATGACAACGCCCCTTCTTTTACCCTTAATCCCAGCATTGGGAATTCACCCCCTTCATCTTGGATTAATCATCGTGACCAATCTTGCTATTGGTTCTTTTACACCTCCGGTAGGTGGAGCACTCTATGTTGCATCTGGATTAGCCGGTGTCTCAATCTGGGAAACGGCAAAAGGGCTGATTCCATTTTATATAGCGAATATCATTATCCTTATACTTGTAACTTATTTTCCGATCATCACATTATGGTTGCCGAAGATAATTGGGGTTATCCCTTAGGAACTATGAGGATTTAGGGAAATTCTTGGAAATATAGAGAGACGTTGATTCTCAGTAATTTTTTATAGTGTTATCTTCGCCCACGGAGGTAAAAAGATGATTCAATTTGCCTTTTCTTCATTAGCCTTTTTTGATCGCAGCATTCAAGAAGTGGCTGAATACGCTGCTAAGATTGGGTACGACGGAGTGGAACTACGCTGCCGGGAGGACGGACATTTAAATGAGAAAATGTCGGTCTCTGAACTTAAAACAATAAAAAGACTTTTTGATAATCTCGGTTTGAAGATATTTTCCGTATCAGGATACAGTAAATTCACGGATCCTGACATAGGGGTTCGCGAAAGAAATCTTTATGTCCTGTGTCGAGATGTGGAGATTGCTTATTTAAAAAAATATTTAATAACGTTCTATACTAAGAAGTATTTATTATTTTTATTTAGAATACTTATCCGACTCGATAAGATTAGAATACTGATTTCCTTGAAGATGTTACGAGATGCTTGGTTTCATGGTATATTTAATAAAAATGATTGTAAGATCAATTATTATAAATAAGGAGGAGAAAAATGGATTATAAATATTCGGTGTGTTCAGGGCTTCTTGGAGAACTCAGAACGAGATTTGTTTCTTACCAGCCTCCGAGGAGTTTGGAGGAAAAATTTGAACTAGCAGCACGTATACAGGGATTAAATGGTCTGGAGTTAGGTTATCCTGCAGACTTTCAGGATTTGAAAAGACTTAAAGAACTCTTATTGCGGTATGGACTCGGGGTATCCTCGGTCAATTTAAAACTCCGTGGCCCAGATTTCATGTTAAAGGGTTCATTTTCATCTCCCGAAGCAAAAGCCGTAAATACTGCGATTTCCTGGGGGAAGGAAGCACTTGATGCAGCCGCAGATGTCAGCTGTGGGGTGGTTACCACATGTCCACTGAATGACGGTTTTGATTATCCCTTTGAAATGGATTACTCTTATGCCTGGCAACAGATGGTGGATGGGATAAGAGAAGTTGCTAAACATAGAAAGGACATAAAACTTTCTATCGAGTATAAGCTTTCGGATCCCCGAACGCGGTCCCTTGTTTCAAATGTTGGGGAAGCCTTGTGTCTAGCTAGACAAACGGAGCGGTCGAATGTAGGCATTACGATAGATTTTGGCCATTGCCTTATCGCGAGGGAAAACCCGTCTCATGCAGCGTCTTTGGCCGCATTGGAGAACAGGCTGTTTCATATTCACTTAAATGATAACGATAGGATATCGGATATGGATCTTATAACGGGAATGGTTCATTTCTGGGAAACTTTGGAGTTCTTTTACTATATTCCCAAACTAAATTACAAGGGATGGCTTGTCGCTGATGTCTTTCCGAAGGCCAACGATCCTGGAGAGGTTTTTACAAGAACGATAGAGATTCATAAACGATTTGCTGCTCTTGCCAAAGACCTCGATGCTTTTGAACTCACAGGTTTGATAAGGAACCGTGATCTGATGGGGGTTTGCAAAAAGCTCCAAAACCTGGTTAGAAAGTGATCTCTACCGATCTCTTAGCAGCTTTGAGGGGGTTTAAAAGATGATAGGTAAGACGAAATTATTCATAAGCAGTTATTCTTATCGTTGGGCGATGGGGAGTCGGCAATATCGGCCTCCCAATCCGATGCCCATTAAGGAGTTTCTTGCCAAAGCTAAAGGGCATGGATTTGATGGAGTTCAAATTGTGGATAATGTAAATCCGGAGAATCTCACTCAAAAGGAGTGTAAAGAAATTTTTGCGGTAGCGCAGAAATTAGGGATTGAGCTTCAGTGGGGCTTTGAAGGTTGGGAGGAAAACAAGATTGATCGCTTATTGGAGATATGTTCTAAGACGGAAGCGAAACTCTTAAGAGGAGTCTTCGGCAAAAAATTTTTTCAAGATAGGATAAGTCAGCAAAAGAGGATAAACAAAGCTATTTCAAAGCTATCTGGACTTCTTCCTAAGCTGGAAAAAAGGGAAATAATGTTCGCAATAGAAAACCATTTTGACCTGAAAACCTTTGAATTAGTGGAAGTCATAAAAAAAGTAAATCATCCATTAGTCCGGATATGTTTGGACACCACAAACGCGCTGGCAGAAATAGAGAAACCGTTAGACACTGTGAAGACTCTTGGGCCTTTCAGTACAAGTATGCATTTTAAAGATTTCGCCATTTCGAAGGTTGTTGGTGGATATACAGTAATGGGAAGACCGGTAGGTGAAGGTCAGCAGGGATGTCAAGAAATTCTCCGGAAGGCTCTGGAAATTAATCCAAACATTGAAGTTTGCATCGAGCTCTCCATTATCAAGCCAGAGGATGAATTCACAATGCTTGAGCAAGAGGAAGGTTGGGTCAAAACTAGCGTGAAAAATACCAAAGAATATCTGAACAATATTTACTCGGGTTTTATCGGAAACAGAGACAGAAAATCTGGAAATTTATACCATAGTTAAAAAGAGTCTTGGCCAAGTTTGTTGCAAAACTCTAAAGAATTTTAATTTGGTCTTTGATAATTTAAGGTATCGGAATTGACTTCGCCGATTCCTTCGGAATGCAATAATTTTTTGGATTGCTATCAAGTGAAGTATTGAAAAAAGGGGGAGCAGGCCCGACTTGCTTGAGCGGAGCGAGGGTCGGCTTTGCCGACAAGGCCTTTGAGAGGACATTTCGAAGAAATTGTCGAAAACCGATACGAAGTATCGCCCCCGAGTATCTTAAATTATCCTTAAACATTTCCAAAGATAAAATAGCCCTTTTATACGAGTTCTTAAGTAGGCTTCAATGGTGGAGGCAGGTCAATTTTGAGTGGTGATCAATAAAAATAGCGAAAGAGGAATAGTAGCTTATGGCAGATCAAAAACCAAAGCTGGTGGTAATAGAAAAAAATTGCCGATATTGTCAGGCCTGTATGTTAGCTTGTTCAATGATTCATGAATAAGGCAGCAGTTAAAGATGCCTTAAGGGAAGCTGAAAAGTATGTGGGCAAAAACCCAAGAATCTTAGTGCTGCCGGGGTGTTTTGTGAAACCTGGATTTCATTTATTTAAGAAATAAGTACTGAACAATATAGAAAATCCTCTACTTATTTAGTTAAAGTTACTGTACTTTTAAGCAAAAATAAAAAATTTCATGAAGAACGAAAGGGGGAATATATAAAAGATAATAAAACAGCAATTAGCAGAAATGAAGGAGGTGATGTAAGTAATAAATAGTTGATTTGATTAAGATTTTTTTAGAAAAAAGGAGGAAGAAAATGAAAAATATGTCTAAAATATTTGTATTTGCTATGGTCGTTTTATTATTGGCGAGTACTGTAAACTGTGGTTATGCTGAGACAAAGCCGGAGTTAGTTATGGAGGTAGGTACATTTCATCCTCAAGGGACAGGGGATGTTATGGGACTAGAATATTTTAAAAGGATTGTGGAAGAACGAAGCGAGCAAAAAATAAAAGTGAACGTGTATTTTGGTGGAACTTTAGGAGCAGAGGAGGCCACAGTAGACCAATGCCGGTTAGGAACCTTGCATTTAGTCATAGATGGAATGGGGACAATGGGAAGGTTTACATCAAAATTTGGTGCGTGGACAGTACCTTACGCTTATCCGGATAAAGAGACCCTCCTTAAATCAACAAAGGGCCCGATTGGAGAGGCAATAAGAAAGGTATTCGAAGATAATGGATTAATCTTTATCGGACTTTATGTTTTGGGATATAGAAATTTAACAACAAACAGGAGAGCTATTCATCCTGAAGTTCTAAGCGGAATGAAATTGAGATTGCCCGCTACTAAAGATTGGATACATGTGTGGGAAAAATTCGGTTGTTTGCCAACACCTATACCTGCTCCGGAAATGTTTTTGGCTTTACAGACCGGGCTAGTTGAAGCACAAGAGAATCCTTTTGCTACGGTTCACGTTCGCCATCTCTGGGAGGTTCAGAAATATGTAATACTTACTCACCATGTTATAGATTTTCACACTTTATTTTTAAGTAAAAAATTTATGGATGGAATACAACCAGAGTTTAAAGACTTGATTATTAAAGCAGCGGAGGACACGTTAAAATGGTGTGGCGAATATGCTGAAGAGTTGGATACAAAATACATGATAGAAGCGCAGGACAAGGGCATGACGCTAATCATTCCCGATAGAGCTGCATATCGAAAAATAGCAATAAAAGCCTTAGATAAAATAAAGGAAAACTGGGAGCCTTGGGTGTATGACCAGCTAATGAAAGAGACATCAGATTAATTTCTTATTAGCCCTCTTGTTTACACATATGTAAACAAGAGGGCTAAAATAAAATTTTAAAATTCATCTTTTCTTGTGTTATTGTCTTATCTTTATTTTTATTGTTATAAAGAAATATTCGACTTATTACATTTAAAAAACTGTTTCGCAGGGATTAATATCATAAGGTAAATTGGTTTGTAAAGGGTTTTTAGGATTGTTGTAATAGATAGTCAGATCATCTATCTGATTTCTATAATTGATTAATTTTTGAGGTAAAATAAAGTTATGAAAAAGTTCCAAGATATTATAAATAGGATATTGACTATGATCACTAAGATTTTGACAATGGTCACTACATTATATTTCTTTAGCATTTTAATATGTGTTTTTTTGGAGGTTATTTTTAGATATTTACTTAAGATATCTGTACCATGGACTGAGGAAGGTGCAAGATATCTACTTGTTTGGATGGTGTTCACGGGAGCAATTGTGGCATTTAAAAGAGAAGAAAATATCAAACTTACAATTATACTGGATAAAATTCCAGAGAGAACAAGGATGTATTTTCTAATTTTTATTTATCTTGTAATTGGTTTATTTAATATTATTTTATTTAAAGGTTCTATCTCCATGGCCAAATTAGACTGGCATGTACCATCTAGTACAATGCCGGGTGTTGTTGTAGGTTATCTATACTTATCTTGTGCTTTTTCTTGCTTTCTTATAAGTATTTTAGTATTTATCAAACTAATAAACATCATTTTGAATTCTACATATAACCAAGTGGAAAGCGAGGAATTATAATGGAAATGTTTATTATTCTTATTGCCCTCTTAGTCTTTTTTATGTTGTTGGGTATGCCAGTTGCTTATTCACTTGGTACAACTTCGATTATAGCTTATTTAATGTATGTATCACAAGTTCCAGGACGAGAATTTTGTGCGGGATTAATTGCTCAAAGAGTTGTTGATGGAGTTAATTCTTTTCCTCTATTAGCTATACCTCTTTTTCTATTTGCAGGCAGATTGATGAATGAAGGAGGAATTACAGAGAGAATCTTTAGGCTCGCAAATGATTTTGTTGGACGTTTTAAAGGTGGTCTGGGGCATGTGAATGTTGTGGCAAGCCTTATATTTTCTGGGATGTCGGGATCAGCTGTGGCAGATGTAGTTGGTTTAGGTTCTCTTGAAATAAAAGCTATGCGCGATGCTGGATACGATGAACCCTTTAGTTGTGCGATCACTGGTGCTTCCTCAATAGTTGGGCCTATAATACCTCCAAGTATTCCAATGCTAGTATATGGTGTGCTTACTGGAGTTTCAATGGGAAAATTATTTCTTGGTGGTATCATACCTGGTCTTTTAATGGGTTTTTCCCTTATAGGTATGATTATTGTTTTATCACATATACGAGGGTATCCTGTTGGCACCCGGACCAGTATAAAAGAAAAATTAATTAGTTTTAAAAATGCACTATTATCAATATTTACACCAGTTATTATTATTGGTGGGATTTGGTCAGGAGTATTCACGCCTAGTGAAGCAGCAGGGGTTGCCTCTGTATATGCAATTTTTCTGTGTTGCATCGTTTATAGATTAGTAAATTTGCAAAAATTATTGAATATAGCTAAAAAGTCAGTAATAGACAGTGTGTCCATATTATTCATATTGGCATGTGCTTCATTCTATAGTACCATTCTTACAATGTTGCGTATTCCATATATACTTGGCGAACATTTACTTTTGATAACTGCAGATCCGTTAACAATTTTAATAATTATAAACATATTTTTAATTATGATCGGCTGCTTTCTTCCTGCTATGGTAAGCATATATATTTTTGCTCCTATTTTGGTCCCTTTGGTTACAAGTATTGGTATTGATCCAATTTTTTTCGGGGTATTAATGATCTTGAATTTAATGATTGGAATGCTTACCCCTCCATATGGAATGGTATTATTCGCACTCACAAAAGTTTCGGATATACCCTTAGAAAAAGTAATCAAGGAGATGTTACTATTTATACTTCCTTTAATATTACTCTTATTGCTTATGATCATCTATCCTCGCTTGGTTACTTTTATACCATATGAACTCATGCGATAAGATTAATTTCTAAACACATAGGAGGTTTAATAGAGAGCCATGAAATTAGGATTAAGTAGTTTTGCATATAGGTGGAGTATTGGAGTGAAGGGTTACATTCCTTCTAACCCAATGAACTTAGATCAATTTATTAATAAGGCTATTAGTCTTAATTTAAGTGGGGTACAAATTTGTGACAATTTAAGGTACTCCGATCTTTCAGAGCGTAAATTAAAGAAAATTAAAAAACGAATAGAAGAAAGAAGAATGTTTATAGAAACTGGAGCCATGAATTCTAATCCAATGTATTTAAAAACTATGTTGATGGTATCGAATAAACTCGGATCAACAATATTGAGAGTAATCCCGGAGATTAATCGTTATGGATCCAAAAAGGATATCCAAGATCAACTCAATAGTATTATCAACGATATTGAGAAAGTACTGGATGTTGCTAAAGATTTCAACGTTAGATTGGCATTAGAAAATCATGCTAATTTATCTTCGGAAGAACTTCTTTACATAATAAAGTCTGTTGACGATAATTTTATAGGAGTATGCCTTGATACTATGAACTCTATTGTTCTAATGGAACATCCTTTAAAGACAGCACAGGTTTTGGCACCATACTCTATTACTGTACACTTAAAAGATTTCAGGATCGAAAAGAATCCAAGGGGACATAAGATAATAGGTGTCCCTTTAGGGGAAGGCCTTGTCGATTTCCCCAAAATTATACAAATTTTAAAACATAGCAATTTAGATCCAAATATTAATCTGGAACTTTTTGTAGATAAACGAGAAAACGAAGAGGAAACTCTGCAATGGGAAGATGATTGTGTAGTTAAAAGTGTCAATTATGCTAGAACGAAACTTATGATATGACAGAAATCTTTTTATATGCTTTGGATTGATAATATAGTTCTAGAATAATAAAGTTTACCATTTCTAATGGACTGTATAACGATAATAAAAAAGGAGGTTTAATAATGTACGAGAAATATGTTGTAAAAGCATGGGAAGAGAAAGGTGAGATACAGAAAGAACCATATAAAAGAGAGATAAAACCATTGTTTACAATGGATAAGTATGGGATAGAGGAATTTATGTTAAATGTAACTTTTATTGATCCATATAGTCGTACCCAATATCATAAACATGTTCTTGCCGAAGCTATTTATGTAGTTTCAGGAAGAGGAGAAGCCATACTAGGAGAGGAGAGATATCAATTAGAACCTGATATTGCATTCTATGTTCCCAAAGAGGTGTTTCATCAGGTCATAAACAAAACGGCAGAAACATTGAAACTAGTAAATGTTTTTGCTCCAGCTATGCATAGAGATGAACATAAGAAAAAAACTGTTGTAGCCGTGATACCTAAAAAAAAGAGCTAATATTGTCCTGATCGAACTAATAACAGCACATAATTCATGTTTATTGTAATGTTTCAAAACTTGTAGAAGAAAAATATTTCTCGAAATAGGGTGTTATTTATAAATAATGGAGGTGTAAACTGTGTTGGAGGAGTTGAAAGATGCTGTATTGGAAGCAAATTTGGAACTTCCAAGGAGAAATTTAGTAATATATGATTGGGGTAATGTTAGCGGTGTAGATAGAGATAAGGGGTTGATTGTTATAAAGCCAAGCGGCATACCATACAAGAAAATGAAAAGAGAATACCTGGTTGTAGTGGATTTTAATGGAAAAGTGATAGAAGGAACTTGTAAGCCATCAGTAGATACAAAGACCCATCTTGTCCTGTATCAATCTTTTACAAATATAGGTG
>Ga0209979_1001205_pt1 | contig 29491 bp, 29 predicted proteins | sample AnhtaG_FD_183114 | JGI IMG/M metagenome (GOLD analysis project Ga0209979, IMG submission 183114) | Deep subsurface microbial communities from Anholt, Denmark to uncover new lineages of life (NeLLi) - Anholt_01485 metaG (SPAdes) (version 2) | ecosystem: Environmental > Aquatic > Marine > Oceanic... | reverse complement strand
TGCGACGTCATAGTGAGTTGAATATACCACAAGCGTGTTAGATTTGCAACTTGATTTTCGTCAGAGTTTCATCAATACTCCGTCAGGCGGCTATGCCTGAGTAGTAACGCTAAGGAAATGATTGGGTAACAAGATGGTGCTCTGATAAACCCCCACTACACCATGAAATGGCGTAGATTGGGGAGCACACAGTCCTTTTGACGACGCAAAGTGGCCCAAACTACAGCTTTCAAAGCTGTAGCCTCACAACACAAACCACCTTAAGGTAAGCTATGAACAAGCCCAGAATACTCTCTCCGGTGAGCTCCTTTGAATCAGCAATGGGAGTGGTTTCCGCTGGCGCGGACGAGATCTACTGTGCCGTCAAGATCCCCGGGGCAGAGCATATTCTGAATCGCCCCGCAGGGTGCTGCGTCTCAACCTATGATGAACTGGGGAAGATCGCCCGCTACGCCCGTTCAAAGGGCGTGGAAACTATCGTGACCCTGGAGCTGCCCTTCATGTCCGAGTTCATGGTCGAACAAATGAGGGAGCACATTGCTTCCTGCGTGGATGAGAGTATAGATGCCCTGATAGTGGGCGACCTGGGGCTCATGACCATGGTAAGGGACATGGGACTGGATATTCTCATCTATGCCAGCACCTACCTGGTGGCGCTGAACTACGAAGCTGTGGACTTCATACGAAAGCTGGGCGTCAAGAGGGTCATCTTAGAACGCCACATGAGCGTAGAGGAAATACGCCAGGTGGTGCAGCGCAACAAAGACGTGGAGATAGAGGTGTTCGTCCACGGCTCAGGATGTTCTAATATCAACTTCAACTGCTACCTGGAGGGAGGGCGCAGGAAGCTATCGGCCTTAGAAAAGGAGTACAGAGGGATCAAAGGGTTGCCCACGCCGTGCAGAACGCCATTTGACATCTACGAAATAGGACATGGCGCGCAAAGGGTGGCAAGGGCGCCTATACTGGACGCCTACACTTTCTGCGCCCTGTGTAAATTGCCAGAGCTGATCGAAACGGGAGTCACCGGTCTCAAGATAGTGGGCCGGTGTCTGCCTATCACGTATCAGGCAAAAACAACGGAGATGTACCGGAAGCTGGTTGACCTGATAGAAGAGGAGCAGACAAGTCGGTCGAGGCGAGCGTACAGGAGGCGGATCACGAAGATGATCGAGCCCTTTAAAGAGGAGCCATTCGAGCCCATCCTACAACACTCCGAAGGCTCGGCGTCCGGTTCCCCATCCATCCGAGAGACCCTCTGTGGGGAGGAACGCTGCTACTTCTCACCGCTCTTCCACGTTCCATACAGGCCCTCCTCCAGGCGTTCAAAGCGTAAGCGCTCACGAAGAAGATGAAACTCTCCGTTCAAACCGACAACCTCAGGCTGTTCAAAGAGGCCCTGAGCAGCCATTGCAATGGTGTGCGCTTGGGATCAGAGTTCTGTGAGCAACTACTCCCGCACCCACGTGAATTGGAAGAGGCATATGAACTCGCCCACCAGGTCGGGAAGGAGTTTACCTATGTCACTCCCAGGCTCTCCAATGCAGGCCTCGAAAAGTTAACGGAACAGTTAGCCCTGCTAAACGAAAAGGGAGAGATATGGGTCGCCTTCAATGACCTGGGAGCACTCAACATCCTAGGGCTCTATCCGAACTTGCATCCCCACCTGGGAAGGCACATGCTCCTGGTGCCCGCCCGCAGCCCCTGGGTCGAGCAACACATGCGCCGCGAAGATCTCTCCTCTCGGAGAAGACAATGGCTCCGCACCCTTTTCTCCTCCACCAGTCTGAACTATCGTCCCACCATAGAGCTTTACCGGAGTTACGGCTGTCAGAGGGCCGATATTGACTGGCTTCCACGCATCTTTCCCTCCCTCGCTTTCCTGGTCGAAAATGGGCTCCGCCTTTCCGTTCATCTCCACCTGGTACCGGCAACCTTCACCCGGAAGTGCCACACGGCGCGCTTCCTGGGGGAAACGAGCCCCGAGGAATGCTCCAAGCCATGCCTGGATAGAGCCTTCTTGCTGAGAAACGAGGCCTTCGGGCTGGAGCTCTACCTTCACGGCAATGTGGCCTTCCGCCTTGCGGAACCGCACCCAGAGGCTGTAAAGGAGCTGGAGAAAGTTGGGGTGGCTGAGCTCGTGCTGACCATGAACCCTCTTACGAGAATAGATAGCGCCGAGAAAATAGACAACACCATTTCGAAGCTGATAGCTGATGAAAGTTAACCGTCACTCTCTAGCCCGGTTTTGGGGAGGGTGCCTCCCCGCCGGAATCACACAGGAGGCAAAAGTGAAAGTATCCATTCGAGTGGGGTTCGGAACCCCGGAGAGAGAAGGCCAGCACCCCTTGGAGCCTGTGCTCAAGAGTGCGGCCGAGTTGGGCTACGACGGCATTGAGCTGATGCTGATGCCAGGGCCGATGTGGGGGGCGCGGGGCCTGCAGCCCTGGTCACCCATGCTGACCAAAGAGGACCGCGCTGAGATGGTGCGCCTGGCCGAGCAGTACGGGGTGGAGATCGCTACTCTGTCGGCCGACTGGGCCTGGGGCTACGCCCAGTACTGCCCCCATCTGGACCACTGGGCGCGGGGGGTAGAGATCCTCAAGAGCGACATCCAGTTAGCCCACGACCTGAAAGCCAAGGCCATCCTGGTCCACTTCGGCACCAGCCAGAGCCAGGACTGGGAACAGGTCAAGGCCATAGCCGTGGAGCTGGCCGAGGAGGGTGAGAAGCACCAGATCAAAGTGGGGTTCGAGGGTGGCATCTTCGCCCGCGTTGGCGTGGGCGGGCTGGAGGCCCTGGCCCGACTGATTGACGAGATAGATAGTCCCTGGTTCGGTGCCTACGAGCACTGCTACTGGCCCCGGGGCAAGACCCAGCCACATGAGGAGATCGAGCTCTTTGGCCAGCATATTGTCTGCCTGCACTCCGGACGGTTGGACTTCGAGCACGTGGACTACGAGAAGATGTGCGCCGCGCTCAAGAAGGTAGGCTACAACTGGTACTGGGTCTTCGAGGTAGAGGGCTTGGGGACACCGGTGGCCGAGGAGTCCAAGCGAGGCTTTGACAAGATCATGGCCCAGTACTGGTGACAGGTAACTAGCAACGGACCAGGACTAAGGACTGAGGACCAGGGACTAAATTGAGGAGGCTACATAGTGAAACTATCTCTCACAACCTGGTGCTATCGCGACCTGCCCGGCGAAGAGGCGATCCGCAGGATCGGGGCCTGGGGGGTGGAGGGCATCGAGCTCATCGCCCACGCCCCCAGCTTTCACGTGCGCGTGGACTTCTCCGACGAGGAGGCGCATCGAACGAAGGAGTTGCTGGGGGATCACCCTTCACACCGGCCGTTCCGACTCCGCCGGGCGGGACATGGCCCAGGTAGCCCGCATCTTCGGACCGCGCATCTTCCACCTGCACCTCAACGATGGGGTAGAGACCCCCTCCGGCCTGGAGCGACGGGCTCTAGGGGAGGGGAGTCTCGACTTCCCCGCCATCTTTCAGACTCTGGAAGAAGCCAACTACGATGGTTACTACAACATGGAGTACGGTCACACCCCTGACGTGGACGAGTTGATCGGAAGGAGTCTGTCTTATCTAAGGCGAGTGCTCGCCGGGAGGACATCGTGAAAAAGATCATCAAGATGGGCATCGTGGGCATGACCAGCGATCACGTCTGGAACATGGCCCAGAATCTGGCTGCCCTGCCTGCTGTGGAGCTGACCACCGGCGCTGAGCCCTACCAAGAGCTGCGCCAGCAGGTTCAGGAGCGCTTCGGCCTCAAAACAGTCTACGAGGATTACCACGAGATGTTCGAGCAAGAGGCACTGGACGCCATCCTGGCCTGCGGCGACAACGCCGGGAAGGCGGACATCGTCGAGGAGGCGGCCAGGCACGGGGTGCACGTCTATCAGGACAAGCCCATGGCCGCCACTCTGGCCCAGGCGGACCGAATTGTGGCCGCCGCTGAGGAGTACGGCATCAAGGTGATGATCGCCTATCACAACTACTTCGGCGCCGCCTACGGCAAGGTCAAGGAGTGGCTGGATGGGGGAAAGATCGGCGATGTCTACCTGGCCAGGGCGGGCATCGGCCACGCCGGCCCCAAAGAGATTGGCTGCTCCAAGTACTTCTGCGAGTGGCTCTTCGACAAGGAGAGGAACGGAGGAGGGACCTTCGTGGATGAGGGATGCTACACGGTGAGCACCTTCCTGGACTACCTGGGAGAGGTAGCGGAGGTCTCCTCCTTCATGACCCAGATGGGGTGGAGGGATTACCTGCCCCCCGATGTGGAGGACAACTCGGTGACCATCCTCCGTTTCAAGAGCGGCGTGCTGGGCGTGATAGACTGCAAGTGGGGACAGATCGGCCGCATGCCTTTCGGCAGCTCCTATCACGGCACAGAGGGCACCGTCACCGCGAGCTGGACTGGACTGAGCCTCTACTCCCGAAAGGCGCTTCCCGAGGAGCTCCAGGGCTGGGTGGAGCTCTCCGTTGGCCGGGAGCCCAGGCCCGGGCTGGGTAGCGAGGCCGAGCACTTCGTCAACTGCCTCCTGGAGGACAGGCCCTTCGAGGGTGCGGTGAGCCCGCGAGGGGCGCGGGCCACCCAAGAGGTGATCGAGGCCGCCTACCGCGCGGCCGAGACAGGCCAGGTCGTGAAGCTGCCCTTGTAAGGTCACTTTAAGGGTCCCTTGTCCAAGGGTTCAACTGTGTATGATACGAAAGGGGCAGAAAATGGATAGCCTCAAAATAGGCGTTGCGCTATGGTCTTTTGGATCCACGCCAGACATGGCTACACTGGAGAACAGCCTCCAAACTGCTGTGGACGCGGGTGTCAAGGGTGTTCAGCTATGGGTTGTGGGCGGTGTTCTCGACCCAGACAATCTGACCAGCAAGAGGGCCAGAGCCGAGGTAGTGAGGAAGGTCGAAAGTATGGGGCTGGCCATCACCGGCCTTTGCGCGCACATGCCACCCTTCAACGACCCGGATGGGCTGGAGGCGAGAGTGGAGCGCACCAAGAAGGCTCTCGAGCTGAGCGTGGACCTGGGCGCTCCCATCATCACTGGGCACGTGGGTCATATACCCGATGACCTAGACGACCCTGGATGGAAGCTCCTGGCCCAATCTCTCGGCGAGGTCGCCGAGTACGGCGCCGAAATAGGGGCATGCTTGGCCATAGAGATCGGCCAGGAAAGCCCGGAGGCCATGAGGCAATTCATCGAGGCGGTGGACAGCCCGGGCCTGCAGGTGAACTTTGACCCGGCAAACATCCGTCGCTTCGGCGTACTTCACAGTATCGAGGTGCTCAAGGACTACATCGTCCATGCCCACGCAAAGGATGGCGGAAAGGGCAGCTCGACCGTGGGGACGGGCGTGGTGCCATGGGACGAATACATCGCGCTGATGAGGCAAATCGGCTACGATGGATGGCACGCCATTGAGGATGAGAGCGAAAGGGATGTGGTCGAGTCAGTGCGGCGCGGGCGCGAGTTCCTCGAGAAGTACTGACTCAGGCGGGCTTCAAACCAGAGCGCGGCTTCCCTAAGCCGCGAACGGGCGGCTGGGGGCAGCCGCCCTCAGGATATACTAACCTGAAGGGAGAGAAAATATATGGCTATCGTGCGTATCGGGTTGGCAGGCTGTGGCAGCGTCTCGCAACGGGGACTGCTGCCCCACCTGGCCCAGGAAGATATTCGTCAATGGTGCGAGCTGACGGCGGTGATGGACCCCGTGCCGGGGCGGGCGGAGGCGACGGCTAAGAAATTTGGGGCCAAGCTGTGGTTCGAGGACTACGATGAGATGCTGGCCTCGGAGATTGACGCCGTGGTGATCGCCTCCCCCATCGGGGTGCACTACGAGCAGGCAATGAAGGCCATCGCTGCCGGCAAGCACCTGCACCTCAACAAGACCATGACCACCACCAAGGCCGAGGCCGACGAGGTGATCGAGGCCGCACGGAAGGTGGGGATGAAGGTCGTGGCCTCGCCGGGGCGCGCCCACCGGCCAGGGACCAAACGGATCAAGCGGATCATCGAATCAGGCGAGATCGGCCGGGTCTACTGGGCGGAGATCGGCACCGCCGCTGGGGGCCATGAGCTCGAATCCTTCCGCACCGGCGACGATGTCCTGTCCAACGTCAACCCCACCTGGTACTACAAACGTCCGGGCGGCGGGCCGATGTACGACATGGCAGTCTACGCCCTGCACACCATCACCGGCATCCTGGGGCCGGTGAAGCGCGTCACTGGCATGTCGGGCATCGGCCTCAAGGAGCGATTCTTTAAGGGCGAACGGATCGAAGTGGAGATGGATGACAACACCCATCTGCTCTTCGACTTCGGCGACAGTGTCTTCGGCCTGCTCTTCGGCAGCAATAGCTTCGGCGGCCCCGCCCGCCCTTTCTCCCTGCCCTTCATCTCTGGCAGCGAAGGGGCCATTGCCGTGAGCCGCGAGGGCGTCGAGGTCTGGGGACGAAACATTGAGGGCAACCACCGGGTGGATACACCCGGCCGCGACATGCCTTTCGTCTTCGGGCCACACCTGGAGCTGCCGGAGCGGCACGTCTACTCGGACATCATGCACATGGTGGACTGCGTGCTAAACGACAAGGAACCGGCCGTCAGCGCCGAGCACGCCCGCCACGTCATCGAGGTCATCGAGCTGGGGTACAAGGCCGCTGAGACCGGCCAGACGCAAGATATGGCCACTAGATTCACTCTGCGGGAGCTGACCGTCGGTCCCGAGTAGCGAGGAGGTTTCAGGTCCCAAGTTCCAGGTTGGTGGAACTTGAAGCGGAACTGTGAAATACCATTCTTACATCCACTCATTCCATACAGCACGATCAAGGAGGCACAAAAATGAAGATCTCCATTCGGGCATCCATGCGGCCGGTGCGGGGCAGCGGCGTCCATCCCCTGAAATGGGCCTTCGAGAAAGGTTCTAAGCTGAGCTTCGACGGCCTGGAGCTGTGCGTGAGCCCCAATCAGTTCTCCTTCGCCACCTTGTGGACCGATGAATGGAAGTCGGAGGCCAGGGCACTGTGCGAGCAGTATGACATGTCCATCTACTCCCTCTCCTCCGACTGGGCCTGGGCCTACGCCTGCTTCTTCCCCGACCTAAAGGATTGGGGCAGGGGTGTGGAATACATCGCCGAGGATGGTAAGCTGGCTCAGGAACTGGGAGCTCACACCATCCTGATGCATTTCGCCACCAGCAAGGGTTCCTGGGAGGACTGCAGGGCCTTGCTGAAGGATGTGGCCGCAGCCGGCGAGGAGAATGGGATCGTGTTCGGCTACGAGGCCAACATCTGGGAGCGCCTGGGGTTCGGTGGCCTGGATTCGCTGTGCCGCATGACAGACCAGATTGGCAGTCCTCACTTTGGCGTCTACTTGCACAACGCCTACCCTCGGGGCGGCCTGCCCCTGTACGAAGAGGTGGAGATGGCGGGGGAACGGCTGGTGCAGGCCATGCACTCCTCGGATCTGGTATCTGGTCGGATGGAGATAGACTTCCCGAAGGCTTTCGAGGCCATGAAGAAATACTTCGCCGACGGCGTGTACACCTTCGAGATCCCGTGGGGGGTGGCGGAGGAAAACAAGAAGTTCATAGACCAGATGGTGGCCCAATACTGGTAGAACTACCTCCAGCCCAGGAACCGTGGTTCCTGGGCTGGAGGTCACACTGACGATTGGAAGAAGCTATGAAGGCCATTCAAGTGGGCACAGCGATTGCGACTTCTGGTGAGAAGGCGAGGGGACGGATATCCGCCTCCATGCCCGATGGCTCTACGGTGGATATCCCTGTCGTGGTTGTAAACGGCCAGGAGGAGGGCCCTACTTTATACGTACAGGCGGCACAACATGGGGTGGAACTGAATGGTGCGGAAGTCATAAGGGCCTGGGCCGATAAGCTCCTGCCCTCGGAATTGGCAGGAGCTTTCATCGGCGTGCCGATAGCCAACCCTCTGGCCGCTTTGCGGACACGCCGTCACTTCTATCAGATGCAGGATGGGGAAACCTATGCGCCCTACCCCCATCAGATGAACCGCTGCTGGCCGGGAGATGCAGGGGGCAATGACACAGAGCGGCTGGCGCTCGCTCTGTACAATGAGGCAGCGACTCAGGCGGACTACGCTATTGACCTGCATGCCTGGGAGCTGTGGATGGCCTCGGCGACCCTGCCCTGTGCTTGGCTGGAGGAGTCGGTGGAGTTGGCCAAGCTCTTTGGCCTGCGGCTGGTGCTGGTTCGAGGGGAGCCTGCCGCTCCCGATTCGCCCCAGGGCCGACTCTTCCACCACGTGCTGTGCGATCGGGGTGTGCCAGCCATCGCTGTGGAGTTGAGGGGACAACGGGACATCGTCCCCTCCAGCATTGAGGAGGGCATCCGGGGACTGGGCAATGTCCTGCGGGGCCTGGGCATGATCGAGGGGGAGCCAGAGCCCACGCCGGATCAAATTGTGGTGGAGCGGCGGGCCTTCGACGAGGCCCTGGTAAGGATTCACTCCCCGGCCACGGGGCTCATCATCCCCGAGGTCCAGGTGGGAAGTGAGGTGAGCGAGGACCAGCGCATCGCCCGCCTGCTGGACGTGAGTCACATTCGAGCAATACCCATCCATTCCCCCGTGGACGGATTCCTCCACCGCATAAGTCGCATCGTGGGGGACCCCGACACCAGGGATCAGGACATGACCCCTGTGCTCTACGAGGGCGACCCCCTGGCCATGATTTACCCGCTCTCACCAGCGGAGCGCCCGTAAGAGTGCTCTTGGATTATTCGTTCCACAATCCGCAATCTGCAATCCGCAATGGCAAGACGAGGCCTATCGACACAGCAAAGTGACAAGCTATTGGCCCATGTCGCCCCCTGGCTGGCAGGAGCCCTGGGCCTTGCCGCCTCCCTACTGGCGCTGTTGGCCATCTTCGGCTTCCTGTACTTCATCCTGGCCGCGTCCGGCCTGTTCCAACTGCTAGGGGAATGGGCGCGGCGCTCCGTGGAACGTGAGGCAGCCTACGGCATGGGGCTGTGGCGGGCTCTGGGCCTCATCCTGCTGCAGAGCGTGCTCAACATCCTGACCTCATTGTGGGGGGCACGGTGGGGCTTTCTCGCCTTTGGCGCCCTCGGTTGTCTGGCCGGTCTAGTCACCCGCAGCATCGTTCGCCTGGATTCCCGCCTGGGAGGAGTGGGTAGCTTTCTCTTTTTCTTCCTGTCGCTCCTCTACCTCGTCGTACCCGGTATTTTCTGCCTGGGCGGTGGGGCAGAGGCTTTCGTGGATACAGCAACAGGGGTGAGCGTGGGGCAGAGCATGGTGTCCTCGCCTCTCATCGCCCTTTTCGCGGGTGTTTTCTTCGGTCTGATCATGGGTGGCCTCGCCTGGGAGCTGTGGCGTCTGTCCTATGGGCTTCTCCTGGGCTGGGCGATTGTCCTCTCGCCCCACCTGCAGAGGGCTTGGGAGGAGATCAGCCGCCGCCCGGATGTGCCGAACAGGGTAGTGGATGACTGGCGCTACTACACCGCTCACCTGCGCGAGCTGAAGCGCGACGAACGGGCACTGGAACAGGCTCGCTGGCGAAGGCCCAAACCAGGAGAGACCACCGCTGCGAAGCCGGAGCCCGTCGTGCCACGTGAGCTAGGCACCGCCACCGCTATCCCCTCTGTGGAAAGAGAGGAATCCCTGGCGGAGCTGCTGGCACGGTCTCTCACCTGGGCCTCGTTACCAGCGGCGGTGATGCTCCTCCTGTGCCTGTTGGGAGTGCGCACCCTGCACCCCTATCAGAGGGAAGTAGCAGCTCGCACTGTGAAAAACTGGACTATCACCGTCTCCCCAGACAAGCCCCAGGCGACCGCCCAGGTCGAAATCTTCTACCGTCCCCAGACTCTAACCATCCTCAAGCTCACCGGCGGAGGTGGCACAGTAACCATCACCCTCACCGGACCCGAGCCCAGCCAGGAGCAGGTGTGGGCTTTGAATTGGGATCTGAGTGAGCACCCATTCCGCAGGGAGTATTCCATCGCTCACCTGTCGCCCGGACGCTATCAATTGGCTTTTCGGTTCGAGGGCGAAGGCCAAGTCGGCCTAGGATATACCTACAGTCAGGGGGGGGGCTCGGTGGCTCAGCTCTTGGGCTTGGCGGCGGGCCTGATGCTGACCACCGCCTTCGTGGCGGCAGGGATCATTCTCGCCGCGTTCATCATACGTATGTACATCGTATTGCGCTGATCGCATATTTTGGGTAGGAGGCTAACCATGCGTGTCGTGACGATCATGGGCGGCTACACCGGCGCCCTCTGCCTGCAGGAGTTGGTGGATCAGGGCGATGAGGTGGTGGGGGTGGTGACATACCCCGGAGATCCCCGGCCAGCGACGCCACCGGAGGCCTCGGTCAAGCTCACCGCCGACCGGAACCTGTTGCCCGTATACCAGCCACCCTTTGAGCGGATCAACACCCCGGAGTTTGTGGCCCTGCTGAGCAAGCTCCAGCCCGACCTCATCGTCTCCATGCACTACCCGGTTATCTTCAAGCGGCCGATCCTGGAGATCCCACCTTTGGGATGCGTTAACGAGCACCCCTCTCGCCTGCCCGCGGGGCGGGGGATGACCCCCTCTCACTGGCACATGCTCATCGGCGACACCCACAACTGGATCACGTTGCATTACCTGGATGAGGGCATAGACACCGGGGACGTGATCAGCCAGGGCTCAGTGGAGATCACCCTGGAGGATACGGGCGTGACCACCAGCCGCAAGCTCTCCGAGGAGGGTCAGCGCATCCTCCGCGAGGCGCTGACCCTCATCCAGGAGGGGAAGGCCCCCCGTATCCCCCAGGATCAGATAGAAGGAGTGGAGCCCAGCTACTACAGTTGGAAGCCCTGGTATGCTCAGATCCATTGGGATTGGCCGGCGGAGAAGCTCTTCCTCCACGTCCGCACCCTGACCCATCCCAAGGAGATGCGCTCCTGGACGGGCGAGGCCTACACCTTCTTGGGAGGGCGCAGGGTGCGGGTCTGGGAGGCGAAGGTGGCCGAGGAACGCTGGTCAAGGGAAGGGGCAGAGCCAGGGCAGATCCTGGCTATCACCGGTCAGGGGCTGCTAGTCAAAGCCGGCAAGGGTGCAGTCGTTCTGACCGAGGCGGACATAGAGGGCACGGAAGAGAGGGGCCTTGGTGGGCTATTCGATATCCTGTCCACCGGCCTGTCCTCTTTCTTCGAGTGAAGGGGGGCGCGTGACGCTGGAGGAGTTGAAACGTATCGCTGTATCTGTCGGTGAACGCCGAGGGTGGGATTTCTCACGTGTGCGGGATGATCGCGCTCCCGTTCCCTGGGATTACGCCGACGTGGTGCGTCGCTATCTTCAGCCCTCTAGCCGTGTCCTCGACATCGGCACGGGGGGAGGCGAGCGGTTTCTGGCCCTGGCACCTCACTTTGGCACTGGCGTGGGCATCGATGCCGATCCCACCATGATCCAGGTGGCCCGAGAGAATACACGGGCATCACTAGTAGACAAGATTTCCTTCGAGGTGATGCGCGCCGAGGCCCTTCAATTTCCCGACGCCCTGTTTGACGTGGTGTTGAACCGGCATGCCTCCGTGTACGCCGGAGAGATCATTCGTGTTCTGCGCCCCGATGGCATCTTCATCACTCAGCAGGTGGGAGCAAGAAACACTCAGAACATATGCTCTGTGTTCGGCTGTGGGCCAGGTGGTGAGTACGAATGGGATCATTCGCAGGACGTGGCCACACTGATTGAGGCTTTTCGGCAGAATGGGTCCACCGTGATCGGTTGTGCAGAGTACGATGTGCGCTACTTTTTTCGCGATGTGGAATCCCTCGTCTTTTGGCTCAAGGCCATCCCTATCCCGGAAGACCTCGACATTGAGAAGCACTGGCGGCAGGTCAATCAGATTATCACAGACTACCGTACGCCGAGGGGAATTGAAACGAATGAGCATCGTGAGCTTCTGATTGTGCGGAGTCGGTAGCCATACGGCGGCTGAGCCTTCGCCTTTGTTAATAACACAGGGTTTGTAGCCTCGCCAAAACCGCCTTTGGAGCTTGACAAACCCTTGAACGTTGTGCGAACCCAGCATATCAAGGAAAGAGGCATAGATGAGTTTGACTATGAACAAGTCTGAGCGGATTCTATTCCCCGCATTGCGAACATCCCTACTGCCTTTACGGTTAACTCTATTTTCCGGGTCGAGCCCCCAACAGATGGAACGTGGGGCCTTCTGCTTCACGAGGTGGATCTTGAGCAGCCTGTCGTGATGGACTACGACACGCACGAAGAGGGGAACGCACCACGCCACTGGCCCAAGGACTATGATGTCAGCAACTGGGCATTCTCCATCGCTGTAGATGATGGGCACGATGTCGGCTCAGCAGTGGCCTCGACGGACACACCAGGCTTATACCTACTGGGCGGTCGGCGAGACCTGGCGCTGCTGTGGGGCATCCGTGTAAGGGCCGAGGTTCGACGGCAAGGCATTGGAACGAAGCTTCTGTGCAGAGGGGCAAATTGGGCTAGACGACGTAGCTCTACCCAGCCAAAGATAGACACCCAGAACATCAATGTGCCCGCTTGCTGTTTCTATGCCAAACAGGGCTGCAAACTCGGCGGGATAGACCCATATGCCTCGCGCACGTCCCGAAGTTGGTGGGCAAGTACCCGTTGATCACGTTGCTCTGGTATCTCGACCTGTAGGTTAGTGGTTCTAAGAGCCTATCCGAAGACCTCTGGTCGTGGTATACTGAGTGGGCAGCATCTAGATGCTTGAATCCCAACAGTAGGAGGTGATAGGCGATGGATACGAATGCTGTGGATTCCGAGTGGCGCATCTCGGACGAAATGTGGTCCCATATCGAATCGAGGCCCTGTTGCCTCCGGAACGCCCCAAGGCCAAGGGTGGGCGGCCACGTATGCCTGACCGACAAGCTATGGACGCTATCCACTCCGTTCTGCGTACTGGCTGCCAGTGGAAAGCGCCGCCCCGCGACTAAAGTTGTGCCATTCCTGGCTGAGCAAATCTGAGGGCATTGTGACCTCCTATCTGTGCACACCGGCTGTGACGCCACCGGCCTCAACTCGAAAACGAGCATCCTCCTCCAAGATGCGACGCAAGCCCTCTCGTAAGCCCACCCGGGGGATCCAACCCAGCTTCTCCTGCGCCAGCCGGACATCGGCCACCAGACGAGAGACGCCGCCGCTCTCCTGACGGTTATACAGCGTGTGGACTTCCCGCCCAGTACCTGTAGCGATTTCCTCCACCAACTGGTTGATGCTCGTCTCCTGGCCGCTGCCCACATTGATCACCAGGCGATTGATATCCTTGGCTGTGGCAGCAGCAACGAGCGCAGCGACCACATCGTCTAGATATACGAAATCGCGCGTCTGGGCACCATCACCAAAGATGACCAGGGACCCCCCACTCAGGGCCTGCTTCATGAACTGGGAGATCACCGGGGCATGGGCGGGAGGCAATTGCTGCCCTGGGCCATAGGCGTTGAAGATGCGCAGGGCCACTGTCTCAATCCCCCACAGAGCCCCGATGGTGGACACATAATACTCGGCGGCGATTTTGCTGGCGGCGTAGGGAGAGGTGGGATGAGCTACGGCATTCTCTGGAATGAGTTGCTGATCCTGCTCCCCGTAGAGCGCACCCGAGGAGGAGAGAATCACGCGCTTGATCCCCGCGTCGCGCATGGCCTCCATCACGCTGACCGTGCCCCCCACGTTGATGTCATTGTAGTCGCGGGGATAGAGGATGGACTCCGACACAGAGACCCTCGCTGCCAGGTGATACACGCAATCCACTCCCTGCAGCAGAGTCCACAGCCTGGGGATATCTCGCACGTCGCCCCGGGTGAAGAGCACGCGCCGCTCCAGCCGCCCGGGATCGCCAGCGCTCAGGTCATCGAGCACGCGCACCTGATTCCCTTCCCGGACGAGTTGATTGGCCAGGGCAGCTCCCAGAAACCCCGCCCCGCCAGTAATCAAGAAGTGCATATCCGCTCCTATTGCTTTATGATTGCGGGCCTGACCATGCATCCTATTATACCCAGAGCAGTCGCTTTGGCAAGCGGGGAGGCCTCGCAATTGTGCTCTCCGGGATGCATGCTATAATCAGAGAGTCCTGAGCTTCGACGAGAATGACATGGACCAACTGGGACTGTACATCCATATCCCCTTCTGCCAGGCCAAATGTAGCTACTGCGATTTCACCTCCTACGTCGGGTTGAACCCCCTTTTCACACCCTACGTGGAAGCACTGGGGGCGGAGATGGCCTGGTACGCGGAGGTGGGGTTTCCAGAAGCGGATACTCTCTACATCGGCGGGGGCACGCCCACCATCCTTCCCACCCACCTGCTGGAGCGAGTGCTGAAGGGCGTGAGGCGTCACTTCCGCCTCTCCCCCCAGGCTGAGATCACCGTGGAGGCCAATCCCGCAAGGGCGGACGAAGGAAAGCTCCAGATGCTCCGGGCAGCCGGTGTTACTCGCCTCAGCCTGGGGGTGCAGAGCCTCCGCGATGGAGAGTTGGCCCTGTTGGGACGCATTCACACTGCGGCTGAGGCGCTGGCGAGCTACTGGCAGGCACGGGCAGCAGGTTTTGCCAACATCAACCTGGATCTCATCTACGGCCTGCCACGGCAGCGGTTGAGTGACTGGCAGGCCACGCTGGAGCAGGCCCTGGCCCTGAGGCCCGAGCACCTGGCCTGCTACGGTCTCACCCTGGAGGAGGGAACGCCTCTGGCAGATCGGGTGTCAGCGGGAGAGTTCCCGCCCGCCGACGACGACCTGGCAGCCGAGATGTACGAGCTGGCTGAGGAAAGGTTGAAGCAGGCTGGATACCATCATTACGAGATCTCCAACTGGGCTCGGAGTCCCGCTCACATCAGCCGCCACAACATGCGCTACTGGCGCTATGAATCCTACCTGGGCCTGGGGGCAGCAGCCCATTCCTTTCGCCGCGCTCACCGCTGGTGGAATGTCTCCCACCCCGAAACATACATCGCTCGGTTGAAAGGGGCACGAAGCACGCCCTCGACCTGGGAGAGCCCGGCAGGAGCCGGGGGTGAGGTGATCAGCAGGGGCATGGCCATGGCTGAGATGGTGATGCTGGGGCTGCGCCTGGTGGAGGAGGGGGTGGGGCTGGCCAATTTTGCACAGCGCTTCGGCAAGCCCTTGGAGAGGGTCTATGGGGCCGAGATCGAAGCCCTGGCCCAGATAGGGCTCCTGGAAATAGCACCGGATCGCATTCGTCTCACCCCTCGCGGGAGGCTGCTGGGCAACGAGGCTTTTCAGCGGTTTCTGCCTCCATCCTGAGATTAAGGAGAGCGGCATGGGCAAAAGACGCCTTGGCGCCCTTATGATGGGTCTGATCCTGGGGCTCGCCCTGGGCTGCTGGCTGGCCGCCCGCTGGCGCCGTTGGGCTGCCATTCACCCGCCTGAAGAAATTCCACCCCAAGTGCCAGCGAAACACGCTATCCGCCGGGCCCTGTCGGCCCTGGCTGTGCTGCTGGTGGCTCTGGCCCTCCTGACGGGCTTGTTGCTGGGCCTGACCCGGACCTCTTGGTCCATCTCGCGAGGGATCCGCCTCCAGCCGGGCACCCTGGAGCAGATTCGAGAGGTGTGGGACGGTCTGGCCGCAGAGGGGATCTCTCCCTCAGCAGTGGAGTGGTTGGACCAGGCGCTCCGGGCCTCGGTTGATGGTACCGACGTCCTTTTCTACACCCAAGCGGCGCTCCAGGCTTTGGAGGAGACAGGGGAGGACCCGAAGGTTGGGGGTTACTCCCAAAGGCTAAGGCGGATCATCTCCCGCCTGGAACACGGCCGTTGCTCGGCGCTACAGCGTCCGATCCCGTCAAAGTATCCGCTGCCCATTCTCGACCGCTGACGGGGCAGGGTTCTGACCGTGCATTGGGCGTGACTGTTGCATAGCCACCGTGTTCTATTATGGGGAAACGCAGGCCGCGTGGGCATAATTCAGAATCGTGGGGGCACTTCCTCTCGTCTGCCCCTTGGACTGTCGCCCAGGACAGGCTGGCCAGGGTGTGAGGTTCAGGGGTGTCCTTGCCCCGCTGACACACTGAAACAGCCTCGGCGGGGACACCTCGGCCCTCACGCGCGTGCCTGCCCTGTCCGTCCGGACAGGACGGGCGGCACAGGCGAAGGACATCGCAGGTCGGTCACCTGTGACGCTGAGCTTCACAGGCGAATCTGACGCATACCAAGGCCGCATGGCCCAATTGACTAGAATGCCCAGGTCTGGTACAATAGTATCCGTGCCCCCTCAGGGGCTTCTATGGATGGCTCTCAATTTTTCACTCAAGGAGGTGGATCTTGACCCGCCAGGAGATCATGGACAAGGTAAAAGGTATCATCGTGGAGTACCTAGGCGTAGACGAAGCTAAGGTGACGGAGGATGCTAACTTTCGCGATGACCTGGAGGCCGACTCCCTGGACCTCGTCGAACTCATTATGGCCTTCGAGGACCAGTTCGGCGCTGAGATCTCCGATGAGGAGGCCCAGGGGATCACCACCGTTGGGCAGGCAGTAGAATACTTGGAGCGCCACGTCGCTGAGTAGCCTGGGCAGGACCCAGCGGCGATGACAAGTATGCTCTCTCCGCGCTACCTGGTTTCCTGGTGAGCCTGTCCCCTGGACTGTCCGTCCAAGGAAGGGGCTGCCTGTCCCGAACACAGTCGAGGGGAGTGTGGCCGAAGAGCCTCAGCCAGCAGGCTATCAGTTCTGGCTTGTCACGCTTCGGTACCGACTGAAAGGCGGAGAATATCCGCCACTGTGGATGGTACTGCCTGTGCCTGGCATAGATCGTGAACCGGGCGGCTCTAGAAACCTGGGACCCGATGTCCTCCGTAGCAGACTGGCCACTGGGGGAGAAAGAGCCTTACTCCAAGCCCGCACTCGGGGACTGCTGTGACAGGGGCAAAAGAGGGCGAGGGGATATCCTGCGCCCTTATTTCGTGGAGGGTTCTTTCGCCTGGCCCATTAACTCGACAATGCTACGGAGCCTCGGTAACCCGCAAACCGTGCAGCCCAGCTTACGGCGAGATGTCTTCGGTGCGACGGGTTTTTCTCCGGGTAAGGAGGCCCAGGCTGTGGGGGAAAACCGGCGGAAAAGCCAGCAACACTCCCCTCAAAGTGGCGGGGACTATCGTCCTCTCCCCCCGCCGCTCGATCCGACTGACACCTGGTGGGAGATCAGAGGAGCTGGTGCACCCTCCCGGTACAAGGGAGCAATCGAGGGTATAGCTGCCTGAGGGTGAACCGTGTGGTTGAAGGAACCTTTTTGGGCACCAGAGTTTCCGCGCCGCATCACGTGGGTCAATTCGGAGCCTCTCTCCTTCGACCAGCGACGGAGCGTGTGGCTGATCGAGTTGTGGAACTACACTGACTTGGCCTGCATCCGCTCACTGGGCTACCTGGCCGAGTGGCACCGTCGCTATGCGCATAAGGGGCTCACCATCGTCGGCGTGCACACCCCCCGCTTTCACTTCGCCCGCCAGCGGCATCTGGTAGAGTGGGCCTTGCGGGAGTTCGGCATCGAATACCCTGTCGTGCTGGACAATCACCACCGCCTATGGCGTGCCTACGGCAACGACTGCTGGCCCGCCCACTATCTCATTGACGCCCAGGGCCGCGTCCGTTACGTGCACCTGGGCGAAGGGCGATACGATGAGGCCGAGACGGCCATCCACCTCCTGCTGCGCGAACTGGAGCCCTCCCTGGCTCTGCCGCCCATCATGCGCCCCTTGCGGCCTGAGGACAAACCGGGCACGCTCCGCTACCCTGCCACACCAGACCTGTACGCTGGCTACGAACGGGGCCGCTTTGGCGACCCGGATGGCTACGTCTACGACCATACGGTGATATATGAGGACCCCGGTGAGCGGGAGGAAGGAGTGCTCTATGCCCAGGGGCAGTGGCGCACCACGTCCGACTATCTGGCCTTTATGGGGGAGAAGGGCTATCTGACCTTCACCTACTGCGCCACAAGGGTCAACGCTATCCTTTCGCCGACCTGGGACGAGATGACGCTCATGCTTCGACTGCGCCAGGGACCTGCGCCCCGAGTGGGGGTGTGGCTGGACAGTGGTCCAGTCCCCTCCACCGACGCCGGGGCGGACATCGCATACGACCGGGAGAGGGGCAGCTTCGTTGTGGTAGACCGACCGCGCTTGTTCAGTCTGACCCGCCATTCCCACTTCGGTCGCTATGAGCTCCGCCTCGCTTTCAGCAACCGAGACGTGACGGTCTACGCTTTCACTTTCCTCTCCTGTGTCCAGCCCCTCACGATGAGCCCCATTGGCAGTCACTCTTTATGAGGCCCATCAGCCGTAACTTCTGCCACCGGGCTGTGTTTCTTTATTTGGAAGGGATTTTTTCGTTTTCTAGAGAAATGGAGGCTTTATGGATCAGGGACGGAGAATTGGGGTCACTGGGATGGGAGCCATCACTCCCGTGGGGCATGATGTGTCTGCTACCTGGGAGGCCGTGGTGGCCGGGCGGTCGGGCGTAGCGCCTATTACCAGGTTCGATGCCTCGGAGCTGGACACGCGCATTGCTGCCGAGGTGAAGGCTTTCGATCCCCGCGATCACTTCGACGTGCGAGACGCCCGCCGACTGGCTCGCTTCATTCAATTCGCCGTCGTCGCCGCGCGGGAGGCAGTGGTGGATGCCGGGCTGATCATGGACGAGGCGACGCGGAGCCGAACCGCTGTGATCGTCGGCTCCGGCACGGGGGGCATGGGGACCGTGGTGGAGCAGGTGCGGGTCATGGACCAGCGGGGGCCAGGGCGGGTCAGCCCCCTTCTTATCCCCCGCATGCTGGCCGACAGTGCCCCGGCGCAAATCGCCATCGAGTTCGGCGTCATGGGACCCAACATGGCCGTGTTGTCTGCCTGTGCCACGGGCAATAACGCTATCGGCGAGGCCTGGGCCATGATCCGCCATGGCGTGGTGGATGCTGCCCTCTGCGGGGGGACTGAAGCGGTCATCTTGCCTATTGCTATCGCCGGGTTCAACACACTGGGGGTCCTGTCCACCCGCAACGACGATCCGACCCGCGCCTGTAGGCCCTTCGACGGCCAGCGGGATGGGTGCGTGATGGGCGAGGGGGCGGTGGTATTGATGCTGGAGCGATTGGACAGGGCGCTGGAGCGGGGAGCCCACATCTACGCCGAACTGGTGGGGTATGGCGCTTCGGCCGATGCCCATCACATGGCCGCCCCGCGCGAGGATGGAGCGGGAGCCATAGTAGCCATGCAGCGTGCCCTGGATAGTGCGGGCCTCCCCCCCACAGCGATTGATTACATCAACGCCCACGGCACGGGCACCCTGCTCAACGATGGCTGCGAGACGCGAGCGGTGAAGGCCCTCTTCGGCCCTTATGCCTATCACCTGCCCATCAGTTCCACCAAGGCGGTAACGGGTCACCTGCTGGGTGCGGCCGGGGCTGTGGAGGCGCTCATCTGCTGCAAGGCGCTGGAGATGGGGGTGATCCCCCCCACGATCAACTACTCGGTCCCCGACCCGGAGTGCGACCTGGACTACGTGCCCAACCGGGCCCGGCAGGTCCCCATCCACACAGCGATGAACAACTCCTTCGGCCTCGGCGGCCACAACGCGGTTCTTATCTTTCAGCAATGGGATTCGAAAGACTAGCGGCTGAGGTGTGGAATAGTGCCTTGGGCGCGACGAGGCGCTCGGTTCAGATCCTTGGCTGGGGGAAAGCTCTGCCGGAGCGGGTGCTGACCAATGATGACCTCAGCCGCATGGTGGACACCTCCGATGGGTGGATCAGGGAGCGGACGGGCATCCTGGAGCGGCGCATCGCCGGAGAGGGGGAGACGACAGCCTCACTGGCCATTGAGGCGGCGCGACGCGCACTGGAGAGGGCAGGTTTTGATCCCGTGGACCTGGACCTGATCATCGTCGCCACCATGACCCCCGAGCACCTTTTCCCTGCCACTGCCTGTCTGGTGCAGGATGCGCTGGGGGCCTTGCGAGCCGCCGCCTTCGACCTCAGCGCCGGCTGCACCGGTTTCATCTACGGGCTGGCCCTGGCCACACAGGGTATCCAGGCTGGCGCTTACGATCACGCACTGGTCATTGGCGCGGAGACCCTCTCCCGCATTGTGGATTGGCAAGACCGGCGGACCTGCGTGCTCTTCGGCGACGGGGCGGGCGCGGCGCTGCTGGGGACCAGTAGTGCATCTGGTGGGGTGCTGACTACACTGCTGGGGGCCGATGGTTCGGGGGCGGAGCTATTGATCCTGCCCGCAGGGGGCAGTCGCCACCCGGCAACCCCGGAGACGACGGCCAACGGGATGCACTACCTGCAGATGGACGGTCGGAAAGTATTCCGCTTCGCCACGCGCATCATTCCCCAGGCCACTCGTGAGGCACTCGACAGGGTCGGGCTGCCCCTAGAACATCTGGAGCTATTGATCCCCCACCAGGCCAATCAGCGCATCATTGAGGCCTCGGCCCAACGTCTGGGGCTTCCTCTGGACCGCATCTTCACCAATTTAGAGCGCTACGGCAATACCTCCACAGCCTCCATCCCCATCGCCCTCTGCGAGGCGCTGGAGGCTGGGCGGGTGCAGGCAGGCGATCACCTGGTGCTGGTGGGGTTTGGCGCCGGCCTCACCTGGGGCGCGGCGGTCATCGAGTGGGGCCAGCCCTGGCCTGCGCCTCCCGTCGCGCGCCGCACGCGCCTTCTCCTCTGGCTGCGCTACCGCTGGGCGCCGGTGCGTTCGCTCATCCGACGTCTGCAACGGGCCCTGGGAGCCTTGCTGCAACGGATGTCACCACTGTGAACCAGCCCCGGCTGACCATCGAAAACGGGCCTTCTGTGTCGTACCATACGGAAGGCCCGCTTGCTTATGAGCACCCATCACTATATAGACGCTGGGGAGCAAGTTTGCGCAACTGGGCCAGATGGAGCATAGTGATAGGGAGCGCCAGTGACTGCGGCACACAGGGGGATGGATGACCGAGGAGCGAATAGGAGACGTAGAAAGGGGACTGGCCCTGGGAGCGGGAGTGGGCTTTCTCCTGGCCCGGGTGATGCACTTCGACATCGGACTGTGGCTGGTGATGGGAGCTCTGGCGGGCGTGGCTGGGGCGATCCTGTTGCCCAAGGGGGATCAGGAGGATGATGCTGCGCTCCGCAACTGACTCAGACGCACACGACATGGCCTTCATATTGGTCGAGGCCTTTGCTGACAAATTCCAGATCATCTTCGGCTCCCATCTGGAGGAGGGGCGCAAGGCTATGGCCGCTGAGCTTCACCTGAGGGCACGAGGGGGATGCCTTGAGGGAGCCTTTGTGGTGCTGGAGCAGAAGCAGCCTGTACCCTTCAGGGCAGTGGTGGGAGTGGTCGCCTGCCGTACGGCGGAGACGCCTCGCGCACCCTTACTTCCCCTCCTCCGCGTTTTCTGGCGAGAGATCGGCCCCTGGGGAATGGTGCGGGCTCTGGTGGGGCTGGCACTGCTCAGCGGCAAGCTAGCCCCTGACGAATGTTCCATTGACTATCTGGCCGTCCGATCCGAGTGGCGGCGGCAGGGGATCGGCACCGCCCTTCTCCGTCAAGCCCAGGGGTACGCCCGATCCCAGGGGAAGCGCAGGGTCACTCTGGAGGTGAGCTTGCGCAACGATCGTGCCCTGCGCATCTATCAACGCCTGGGGTTCAGCCCTGTGCGCCGGAAACGAAGTCACATCACGGGTCGGTTCTTCGACATTCCCCTCTGGCTACGCATGGAGAAGCGTCTATCCTGAGGAAAGGGGGCCTCATGCCCGAATTGCCGGACCTCACGGTGGTGAAGGAGTACCTGCAGCGGAATATCGTGGGACAGACCATCGTGAGCGCGGAGATGGTGCGGCCCACTGTGCTGCGCGACCTGACGGGTGAGGGGCTGGCGGAAGCACTGGTGGGCCGAAGGTTCACCGGCGTGGAACGGCACGGAAAGCTTCTCATCCTCACCCTGGACGACGGGGCTCGATACCTGGTGATCAACCCCATGCTGGCCGGCCGCATCCAGCATGTGCGCCCCCAGGTCAAACGGCGCAAGCGGACCTACATCGTCCTCTTCCTCTCCGATGGAAAGGAAGTCCGCTATACCGATGCCCGCTCCATGGGAAAATTCTACATCACTGACGATCCGGAATTGGTGCCGGGCCTGCAGGAGCTGGGCCCCGATGCCCTGGACCTCGATCTGACCCTGGATGCCTTTGTCCAGCGAATGAAGCGGTATCGCGCCCAGATCAAGGGCCTCCTCTGCCGCCAATCCTTCGTAGCCGGCATCGGCAACGCCTACGCCGACGAGATCCTCTTTCGAGCGGGAATCTACCCCTTCCGCAAGTGTACCAGCCTCTCCGACGAAGAGATGGAACGGATCTATTGGGCCATGCGAGAGGTGCTGACCGAGGCGCTTGGGGTGGTGCGAGAGCGGATGGGGGATGACATCGGGCGGGAGGAGGAGATCCGCGATTTTCTCCAGGTGCACCGCAAGGGGGGACAGCCCTGCCCCGTGTGCGGCACACCCATTTCCGAGATCACCGCGCAGCGACGGATCACCAGCTTCTGCCGCAAGTGTCAGCCGGGGAGCCTGGTGAGGGTTTAGTTCTATTGTGTAGATCACAGGGTTTTGGCGTTTGCCTTTCGTCAGGAGAGCGCTATACTTGTTTCCTGGCTTCCTCTTTCTGGACCAGAGGAAGCCCTGAAGCGAGCGAAATGGTGGCTATGGAAACCTCAAGCGCAGGACAAGAGGATAGTTCAAATAGTAAGCGGACAACTGGGCTGCGTTGCCGCAAGAGGATAAGCACAGTCCTTGGCTGTATCGGGAGTGGGCCGGGCTGACATCCCCTGGATGCCAACATCCGAGGCTGCGGCCTGTCCTGAACTGCTGAGGGCGGGCCGCAGCTCTTTTTCTTGGGGAGCATGGGGGGAGGTGAACACATGGAACAGCCCATCGTCGTTGAGGCACTTGCCCACCTTCATAGCCTTCTGGAGACCAACGATCTGGATGGGGCCATCGCCCTCATCGAATCGCTGCGCCCCCCCGACCAGGCGGACGTCTTCGCTGAACTTCCAACGGAGCAGCAGCAGGAGCTACTGCCCCAGATCGGCTTGGAGGACGCGGCCGATATCCTGGAGAAAATGGAAGAGGCGGAAGCTGCTGAGCTGGCTGAAGGGTTGGATGTGAGCACACTCGCGCCCATCCTGGATGAGATGCGGCCCGACGAGGCCGCCGACCTGTTGGGCGACCTCCTCCCAGACCGCGTCACCGCGGCCCTGGCCCAGATGTCTGAACCGGAGGAGGTGCAGCCACTGCTCCTACACCCTGACGAGACGGCCGGCGGGCTGATGACCTCCGAGTTCCTGGCCCTGCGTCCGCGCATGACGGCCGCGCAGGCCATCAAGGCCATCCGCTCCTGGGCTCCAGAGGTGGAGACAGCATACTACCTTTTCGCCGTGGATCGAGAGGGAGCGTTGTGTGGTGTGGTGGGCCTGCGCCAGCTCATCGTGGCCGATCCCTTCTCTACGGTGCACGAAATCATGGACCCGGACGTGATCTTCGTTCCGGCCGACGCTGATCAGGAGGAGTGCGCCCGGCTGATGTCCCGCTACGACCTGCTGGCCCTGCCTGTAGTGGATGAGAGGGACCATCTGCTGGGTGTCATCACCGTTGACGACCTGGTGGAGGTGCTGGAGGAGGAGGCCACGGAGGACATCCAGCGGCTTGGTGGTGCGGAGCCCCTGGATCGCCCCTATCTGGACAGCGGTGTGCTCAGCGTCGCCTGGAAGCGCCTTGGCTGGCTGGCCCTACTATTCATCACCGGAACCCTCACCGGCAGCGTGCTGCGCTACTTCCAGCGGGAACTGGACATGATGGTCGCGCTGGCTTTCTTCGTGCCCCTGCTGATTGGCACGGGTGGCAACGCTGGCTCCCAGACCACCAGCACCATCATTCGGGCCCTGGCTATGGGTGAGATTGGTTTTGGAGATGCGCTGCGAATCCTGTGGCATGAGCTCCGGACGGGGATTATCCTGGGGGTCATGATGTCGGTCATCACTTTCGTCCGGGCTCTGACCTGGGGGGCCAGCACCACGTTGGCCCTTGCCGTGGCAATCAGCATCTACGCCATCGTCATCTGGGCCAATGGGCTTGGCTCGTTGCTGCCACTGCTGGCTGCCCGGCTAGGAATTGATCCCACCATCGTCTCTGGCCCGGTCATGAGCACCCTGGTGGATGCCACGGGGCTGTTCATCTACTTCACCATCGCCAAGCTGGTGTTGGGCATTTGAGTCCTGAAGGAGCGTCAGTATATGCCTGGTGGGCAGGATCGGCATAGGTCTGAGAGGGATGTACCATGTCGTCGAGCAATAATAGGGAGAGCATAGCCAGAGCTTATCAGGCGCGATCTGCATTCTTCTATCGCCGGCTTGTGGAGATGCACCTGCTGGATTTGGCCCAAAAGGTAGACCGACTGGACCAAGAAATGGCCGAGGTGCTGGACTGGATGGATTTGCAGCGTCTTGGCATCTCATCGGAGGCCTGGGACCGCGTCCTCAGAGAAGGGCTGCCCCGCCTTCGGTATTTCTGCCACCCTGAGGTGTTGATGGCCGATCCAACCCTGATCACCTACTATCGGATGATAGCTGCACTGTCCCAAAAGGCAGTGAGCTACATCGCCTTCAACACAACCAGGCTGGAAGGGGGCTCCCGCAGAGAACTGTCCCTGGCCAACGCTGAGCAGTTGGCCCGCCTTTTCAACAGCACCATGGACCATCTGTTCTCGGCGCGGTTCCCCTCGTTGCAAGAACTGCAAGGGCTGCTGTTTCTCACCGCCGGTACACAGATTGATGGCTCCTGGCGTAACCAGATAGGTCAGGGGGCAGAGAGGACAGTGCGCCGTCTGCTGGTAGGACACTTCTCAGAAACAGGCCATCTGCGTTGTACAGTGCGGCGGCGAGACAACCGGGAGATACCTGTGGATAACGTCGCAGCCCTGTTAGCTGACATCGGCCAGTACAGCGCCTGTGTCCTGAGCAACGGGGCGCAGATCGTCTTCGGGAGTGAACCAGACATCACGTTGGTGAACCCGGCTGGAGAAGTGGCGGGAGCCATTGAGGTTAAAGGGGGAACCGACCCGGCGGGAGCGTTGGAAAGGCTGGGGGCAGCAGGCAAGTCCTTTGAGAACACGTTGGAGGAGAATCCCAGCGCCCGGACCATTTACCTGGCTGGGGTCATCACGCCCGAGGCAGAGAATCGCCTGCAAAGGGACAGGCGATTCCGGTCCTATCATGACCTGAAAGAGGTGTTGACCAACGAGGTGGAGAGAAGGGGCTTCTTGGACGAAGTCGGCCGGCTCCTGTGGATCCTGCCTACTTCCGCCACAGAATGATGCTTTCCCGCACCGGGCGACGGCCATACCTGCCCATCTGCTGGGAGCTGTTGCCCTTGTAGCGTGTGACCCAGATGGCCCAGGTGTGGAACCCCGCCTGCTCGGCCAGTTCAGAAAGCATCATGTCCACGGGGACGATTTCGCCTGCGAAGCGGGAGTTCCCCACCACCAGGGCCACCCGCCCGCCAGGCCTCATCACCCGATGAAGTTCCTTGATAGCCTGAAACATGTCCTCGAAGTAGCCTTTGATCATGACGGGGATGCGGGGATTGTTCAGCTTGCGGCCCTCGAGATTGGAGAGAATCTCCCTCAGGGACGGAGTATGGACTTCATCCGTGTCAGAGGGTTTCACCTCAATATGGGAGCGTAGCAGGCTGTGGCGGACACCTTTGAGTTCTTCAAAGTCATTGATGAACAGGAGGGCCAGTTCTAGAGTATATATGCGAGAGTAGTCGTAGCGGTTCAGATAGGGTGGTGAGGTGATGACAATATCCGCCGACTCGTCATCCAGGGGCAGATGACAGGCATCGCCCCTCAACACCATTGTTGGGGACCGTGTGTTGGGAGCCTGGTACAGGAAGCTCCTCTGACCACGCCCAAGTAGATCGGCATGCATGGCCCAGAGCTTCTTGCCTAGCACCTCTCTCACCAGGGGGATTTCTCTCTTCACCAACCGCAGAAACTGGCCATCCTTGGAGGTGAAGCTCACCTCTTCTAGGATGCTCATCAGGCCCAACATCAGAAAATCCCTGATACCTTCGTCCGGTTCGGATAGGATGGCCTCCTTGAAAAAGAGGATCTCCCGCATGGTCTGGGAGGTGAACGCGCGCCGGATGATGCGGATATCGGGGAAAGTACTCTCTGACTCCCAGAAGGGGGTGGCCAGCAACTGATTGATCTTCGATTCCAAGAGATGCGGTTCATAATCGGTGCGCAGCTTCACCTGGGCGGCGAAGACGGCTACATCCAAAATGTCTAAGCCCACTGCTGGATAGCCCAACTGCTGGCAGGTCAGGGGAGTGGTGCCGCAGCCGCAGAAGGGATCCAGCACTAGTTCATCGGGGCGGGCATCGAACTCCACCAGCAGCCCCTCGACCAGCTTCTTGGAGAAGCCCTCTTTGTAGTCGAACCAGTTGTGAATGGGCTCGCTCTTGTTGGGCACGTAGGTCACAAGCTGGCGGTATCCGAACTTGTCCACCAACCGGTCTTCATAGTGGGTATGCAGCGCCTCTCGTGCCCAGGCTCGCTCGTCATAGGAGGGAAGGGCACTGAAGTGATTGGTGATCCTTGTCTCCTTGACCTGAGCCATCCCGGAAAGTGAGTTGGACATGATTCCCCCCTACGGACTGGTCTCAATGGCCTCACCGAGAACGTACCCTGGTCTGCTCTCGCGGATGATTTTCAGGTACTTGTGCCCCTCGCTCTCACTCTCCAGCAGCCTCTCAAAGTCATCCAGGCTGATCATCACCGCCTTGGGGTGACCGAAGCGCTTGATCACGTAGCGAGTGTGGTTCTCGGATACATCGTCGAGCAACCGGCCGAAGTTGTTCTGAGCATCAGTGGAAATGATAAATTTCACTCGAGGGCTATCACTCATGGGACTACCTCTTGTGGCGATGTTAGCTAACCTACCCATATTATAGCACACTTGCTGCAGTTTGTCAAATGCCAATACCGTGCGAACTCATGCGCAGCAATAGATTGGAGCTTGAAACCTGGAACCTGAAACCCCGGATTTGAAAGCGCCGCAAACGGAGAAAGCGAACTCGCAACTGGCGATCGTCGGCCCGGCCTCGGTCATCGCCCTGGGCAACGTGCTCAGCCGATTGCTGGGCCTGGCCCGGGAGACGGTCATGGCCGGCCTCTTCGGCGCCACAGGGCTGGTCAGCGCCTACCGCGTAGCGGCCATTGTACCCACCATGCTCCACGACCTGCTGGTAGGAGGTATGGTCAGCTCGGCGTTGGTGCCCGTTTTCAGCGAGTACGCCGAAAGGGATCGGGCTGAGCTGTGGCGGGTGGTCAGCCTGGTCATCAGCCTGGCCACCGCTGTGCTGGGTGGGTTCATCCTGCTGGGGGAATTCCTCGCCCCTCAAATCGCCTGGCTCCTGGGCGGAGGCTTTCCCCCGCGCCTGCTGGCAGAGACGACTCACCTCATGCGCATCACCATCCCCGCCCTGCTCTTCCTCGGCCTCTCCTCCATTCTCTCCGGGTTGCTGTACGGACTGCGCCGCTTCGCCTTTCCCGCCTTCACCACCGCCATCTTCAACGCGGCCATCGTGGTTGTCGCCCTCCTGGGCGTAGGGCAGTGGGGCATACGAAGCATGGCCCTGGGGCTACTCGTGGGAGCCATTCTGCAGGCGGCTCTCCAGGTGCCCGGGCTGCGCGCCATGCGCTTCACCCCCGGCCTGGACCTGCGACATCCGGGCCTGCACCGCATTCTGCGCCTCTCCCTGCCCGTCTTCGGAGGGCTGGTGATCAGCCAAATCGCGGTGGGCATTGACCGCAACCTTGCCTCGCGCACCGGAGAGCAAGCCATCGCCTGGATGCAGTACGCCACCACCCTCATCCAGTTCCCACTGGGGATGGTCTCGGCGGCCATCTCCCTGGCCATCCTGCCCTCCCTGTCCCGATACGCCCTCAACTGGGGGCGACTGGGATTGCCCAGGGAGGATCAGGAACTGGCCGCCTTTCTCGCCACGCTGGGGCAGGGGCTGCGGCTGGTGCTACTGCTCATCATCCCCGCTGCCGTGGGCCTCTTCCTACTGGCTGAGCCGGTGGTGCGCCTGCTGTTCCAGCATGGCGATTTCACCCCCTCTGACACCATCCAGACAGCCCGCGTGTTGCGGGTCTACATCATTGGGCTCACCTTCGCCGCCGTTGACCAGCCATTGATCTTCGCCTTCTACGCCCGACAGGATACCCTGACCCCCGCTGTCGTGGGAGTGCTGGGTGTGGCGATCTATCTGGCTGTGGCACTCCCCCTCCTGCGGCCATGGGGCATGATAGGGCTCGTGCTGGCCAACTCGATGCAGTGGGCTGGCCACGCGGTGACCATGCTGTGGCTGTTGCGGCGGCGAATCGGCGGGCTGGCGGGCCAGGGGGTGTGGACCACCGGGGCCCAGGCCCTTCTGGCGGCGCTGCTCATGGCCGTGGCCGTCATGGGAGCGCGCTGGCAGATGGAGGCTCTGGGGGGCAAAACGACAGTGCTGGGTCAACTGCTGACAGTGGTCGCCTCGGCGGGGCTAGGAGGGCTATTCTACGCCGGGGCACTGGCGGCCTTGGGAGTGGAAGAGTGGCAGGCAGCCTGGCAATGGGTTAGGGGTGCACTTGACAGGTAGCTCAAGGGCAGCTATAATCAGCGCCAGTGATGTGCACCGGAAAGCTCGTCCAGAGCAGGGCCTGGGGATCTCTCAACAGGAGGAGCTAGAGTGAGCAAGCGGTCGCGCAAGCGGGCCAGCGCACGGCGGAAAGCACGTGGCGCTGTACAGGGGCGTCCAACCCCAGAGCCGCAACCTGTGGTGCAGCAGGAGGTGGACTTTCGCGAGGAGTACCACTATGTGCTGGCTGACCTCAAACGCATTGGGATGTTGGCTGCGGTGATGGTAGCCGTGCTGGTAGGGTTATCCTTGCTGCTACCCTAGAGGACGGCAGCGGGAGAGCGGCGGCCAGCGGGCGTGCATCGCGGGGTGTGCGCCCGCTGATTTGCGTCAGGAAAAGGCTGAAGGGCGCAACAAAAAAAGCCCCAGTTGCCCGGGGCACCCAAACCAGGTGGGCGAGACAGGACTTGAACCTGTGACCTTACGGATGTGAACCGTACGCTCTGACCAACTGAGCTACTCGCCCTCTGGTTGATAATTATAGCACATCTCTTTGGCGGAAGCAAATCCGCCCCCCCCAACGCAGCAATTCTAAATATGGCCATGTGGCATGGTATAATAGGGGGTGGCAAGAGCATGAGCTGACAATTCTTGGAAATGGGAAGAGAGCAAGTGGCAAAGCAAATGACATTTCAAGCGATGCTGGGTAGTCTGCGCCGGAGCCTGAAGCGAATACCTGAGCATCG
>Ga0209979_1001204_pt1 | contig 29492 bp, 22 predicted proteins | sample AnhtaG_FD_183114 | JGI IMG/M metagenome (GOLD analysis project Ga0209979, IMG submission 183114) | Deep subsurface microbial communities from Anholt, Denmark to uncover new lineages of life (NeLLi) - Anholt_01485 metaG (SPAdes) (version 2) | ecosystem: Environmental > Aquatic > Marine > Oceanic... | reverse complement strand
AGTATCGATATATAAAGCATTTCCGCTTAATCCTCCATCTTCTTTAGGTAATTGGACATTAACACATAATTGATGAGCCAATTGTGTTTTTCCGGTCCTAAACTCGCCAAAAAATTCAATTACACACCCTGTTTCGATACCACCATGGAATAAATTATCAAGTTCTTGACTACTAGTAGTTATTCGTGCAATATTTTTTCTATGCTCCCAAACATCTTCAGCAGATTTGAAACCAATGTCAAGTTTATCCATTGAAGATTTGATTAACTTTGCTATTGTTTTATCTCCTAAACCTGATTCTTTTTGAATAATGGATGGAGGCGTATAAGCAATAGATTCAAGGCTACCAAAACCGGCTTTGATCAATTTTTTGAGTGTAGCTTCTCCTACACCGGGAAGTTTTTTAACGGCATCTACACAAGCAATTGCATCATCACTGAAGTTTTTCAATTCTTCATCAAAATCGTCTTCATCAATTTTCTCATCAACTTCTATAATTTCGTTTAATTCGTCATCTAAAGCCACTTCTTCTTCGGAGGTATTATCATCTTTAGATTCTAGATCAGAAATCTCTATATCATCATCAATAATATCATCATCAATAACATCATCATTTTTTGATTCAATCTTAGCAAAATTTAAGTGCTCCTTGTAGATTTTACCTTTAGTATGATTCCTTTTACATTCTTTGCAGAAATAAGGCTCCCCTACTCCAGGTTGGCTTTGATTATTAGTTTCGCTAGCTTTAGCCATAATTAATCACATTTCTTTTAATATTTCGTGTATTTTTTATAGTTTTTGTTTATTAAAGTATAAGTATTGCAAATCTTATTTTAAAGCGAATAGACATCGAATTTTTTAGAATTCTAATGTATTTACACATTAATAACTCAACTTCTTTTAATTCAAAGAAACGATTAGACTGAGATGAAATTATAAAATTAGTGAAATAGTATGAGAAAAGAGAATGTTTTATTCCAAAACAAAACAAACACAAAACATTTTTGTAGAAATCATTTCATTATTATTATTAATAAGCATATAATTGTAAAACTGCGAGTTAAAAATGAACTCTTATTTTGAATTTGAATATTACCCGAAGATTAATCAGAAAATTATAGAAAGACACGAGCAAATTATTATTTCTAATAGAGATAAATGGGAAAGCCCGTTTTTTACCGATACTACCTCGTATTTAGATATAGCTAAAATTGAAGGTGTTGCAAAAGAATATGCAAACGAAAAAATTAAAAATGTCATAGTTTTAGGGACTGGAGGTTCAATTCAAACATTACTCGCCTTAAAGCATTTAGCTAAAAAAAATCTCTATCATATTACGAGTTCTCGAGCTGTAGAATTAAAACATTGCCTTGATACTACAAATCCAGAAGAATCAATTGTAATCCCAATTTCAAGGGGTGGAGAAACTCTCGATGTAAACTCAACTATTGGCACATTTTTGAAAAAGGATTATAGCTTTTTAGGACTTTCCTCAAAGGGTACGATGCATAATATCTTAAGCAAAATTGGTTGCCCGATTTTAGAAGTGCCAGATCTTTCCGGTCGTTTTGCGGGATCAGTTTCAAATGTTGGGATACTTCCTTCGCTTTTGCTTGGAATCAAAATCAATGAGTTTTTAAAAGGGTTAAATGATGGGTATGAGAAATTTATGGGCTTCGAGGTTAATCCGGCTCTCGAATTCTCGTCTTTCCTTTATGGGTTATATTTGAAGGGATACAAAATTGTTTTTTCTATGCCATATTCAATTACCCTTGAAGGAAGTGTAGGGCTTTTTGTCCAAGAGATATCAGAGAGCACAGGTAAAAATGAGAAGGGCTTAATCGGGACTTTTCAATCGGCTCCACTTTGTCAACACTCTGTTTTAGAGTATTTATTAGGTGGAACTAAAGGTGCTGTAATCCCTGTTTTATGGACCGTAGAAAATGAATCTGAAGATTTTCTTTTATCGTCTTCGATAGATTATGTAAATAATAAGTCAGCTCAAACAGTTGTAAATTATCAAGCTGACGCTACTTTTCAAGCTTTACTTGACCAGTTAGTACCGACAGCGAAAATATCTATTACCCAATCTGACGAATATTCTATAGGGATTTTAATTTCATTCATCCAATCATCGATCTATAACTTATGCTTACTATTAGATGTAAATTGGTCAAATAATCCAAAAGTAATAATAGGAAAAGAAATTGGTAACAAATACTTGAAAGAAACAATTTCTCCTGCAAAAAGGAAAGATACTAGAAGACTCCTCGCAGCATCTAAATTCCAACAGGACTTTTACAAGGATTAGAAATTTTAGTTTTCATTTTCTGTTAATGAAGGCATTATACAAAACATTAACGGCTTTTCTGCAATTTTCTCGATCAATAATAGCCGTGAAATTTAATTCAGAAGATCCTTGAGCTATTGCTTTAATATTAATTTGATTGTCACCTAAGGAAGTGAAGACTTTTCCAGCTATTCCTGGAGTGTAAAGTATTCCAGCCCCAATAACGGCAACTAATGATATTTCATGGTCAATTTTGATTTTAAACCATTCTTCTCCAAAATAATTGGAATTTCTTAATAAAAAACTTACTTTCATAGAATCTTCGTATTCAATGCCAAAAGTTATATTATTTTCAGAAGAACTCTGCGAAATAAATACGATGTTTATATTATTCTCTCCTAAAAGCGAAAAGAGTTTCGAAGCAGTACCCGACAATGGGATCATTGTATCACCCTCTATAGTGACCATTGAGAGCTTTTCCATTGATGTGATTGCTTTTATAACGTTATCATCCTGAACTATTTCTTTTGTGATCATGGTAAAATCTTCTGATTCTGGTTCGTAAAAAAACCTAACTTCTGAAGGAATCTCTCCTTTTTCATTAATATCGAGACACAAAGGGTGGAGTACCTTCGTTCCAAAAAACGCTAATTCTTTCGCTTCCTTATATGATATTCTTTTAATGAGGGAAGTCTTTTCGGCAACTTTTGGATCAGCATCTAAGAACCCTTTTACATCTTTCCAATATATAATTTTACAAAGGTAAGCACTATGTAATGCATAGGCAATTATCGCCGCCGATAAATCGCTCCCACCCCTCCCTAAAGTAGAAATTTTATTATCTTTCGTGGAACCAAAATACCCACTCACGCAAACAATTAGGTTTTTATCTGACATTAGAATGGGAATAAGTTTTTCTTTAACTAAATCTTCGGTTTCTTCGAGTAGAGGAAGAGCTCGGCCAAAATTATCGTCTGTTCTTATAATTTTATCAGAGAGCATAGGCTCTGATTTATAACCTTTAGAAGACAAATAATTGCTTAAAATGAAAGTGCTTAATCTTTCTCCGTAAGACACAAATAGGTCGTATATATCAGCACTAGGGCGTATTAATTTAATAAGACTTCCCAAATGCTTTAGATCCTCAATATTTTTTTGTAAAAGTTCGAGAACCCCCCCGTATTCGCTACTATCCACATCAAATAGCTTGTTAATAAGCTGGAAGTGGTCATTGTAAATATCTTCAATAATAAGATCGCAGTCTCGTTCTTCACTACAAGATTTCTCATAGAAATTTATTAATTTATTTGTCATTCCTTTGATAGCAGAAACCACAATCAACACCCTTGTAGATTTCATATATTCTTTAACAATATTTGTAATCTGAAGATAAGATTCTTTATTTTGTAAGCAAGAGCCACCAAACTTCATAATTACTAAAGATTTTTTACTACTTTCCATTTTCACCAGAATTCTCAATTGTTCATTTATTAGTTAGTAAAAAAATAAGACACTTATAGATGTTTCTTAATATCTGATAGTTGTTGGACATTTAAACTGGATTCATTCAGCAATTCTTCTTTAATCTTATTTTCCATATTATATCCTTCCCTATATACAAGTCTTTTAATTCCTGCGTTAATAATTAATTTCAAACAACTCATACAAGGAAAATGCGTACTGTAAAGGATAGTATTGCCTAATATTGAAGTACCATGAATAGCTGCTTGAATAATACAATTAATTTCAGCATGAACGCCTCGACATAATTCTGGCTTTTCACCACTTTTTAAATTCTGTCGTACACAGGTTTCTGGAGTACAATGATTAAATCCAGAAGGAGCGCCATTATATCCTGTCGATAGAATATGAGAATCCTTAACTAAAACTGAACCTACCTTTCGCTTTATGCAAGTACTTCTCTCGGATACAAGTCCTGCAATTTTTATGAAATACTCGTCTTTTGATATCCTAAATTCGTTTTCTTGTTTCATTTTCTTTATATGATTACTGTAAATTTTCTTATAAAAGGTTATTTATGTCCATTGAAATAATATTAATGGCGATTGAAGCTACACACCTCCATTTCATGGAAATACTCCAAAAACGGTTATAATCCCTACTTATATTCAATTATCAGAACGAATTTAGCCTTTAAAATAAAACTTTAAATTTGGCAAAACTAAGGTATTCTTTAGATCAGTTTATTCTATGATTATGGGTTTTAGACTTATACTCTAAAAAAAAATTAGAAAAAACTTGGGTCTAATATGAATATAATTAATAGTATTGCCACAAAGACGCAAATTATTGAAACGATAAAAACGAGTAAATTGTTATCAATTTTAATCTTGAGTTTAGTTAATCGTAAATTTAGATTTAAGTCAAAGAATTCTTTAGGTTTTAATATTCCAAAAAGGATGAATGGTTGAAAGTATCTTATATAAGGATTACTGAAAAAGATAAAAGATACCATAATGAATATTGAGGCAAATACGATTTCAAATGTATCTGCCTTTCTAAATCTAAACCCCAAGTACAGTACGGTTAAAACAGCTGCAGGGATAATTCTAATATAAATCGGCAAATAACCCTCACCCCTCTGATTCCAAAATGCGTATAATTCCAAATATCCTTCCAAATAAAAAACGGGTGATATTAAAAAGATAAATACAATTATAACTGTTGTTATAAGAAATATCTTTAATTCATCCCAGTTCTTATCATATACCAATTTCAGAAAGAGAAGTCCTATTACCGGTAGAGTATAATACTTTGCGCATACTGAGAGTGCTAAGAAAGAATAGAATAAATACTTGTGAATTTTTTTAGTTTTAGGAAAATAATACAATGCCACAAAGAAAAGTAAGAAAAAAAAGGAGTCTGTTATATGATAACCGCAATTAGATAAACTAAAAACATTATTTAAAAAGAGAAATGGATTAATAAAAAATAGGCCATAAGCATATAGCCTTTTAGGAATATCGAAGCTTTTTAAGACATAGTAAAATACAATCATGATTAGCAAGTCAAAGAAAAATGCCCAGAATGCGAAAATTTCAAGCATCCCAAATGATAAGAATTTGAAAATAAATAGAAATATTTGTGCGAGAGGAGGGTAAATCTCAAAACTTTGGTAATTAATTTCAACATCGCCCCAACTCCTCCCAGGTTCTATAATTTGAATAATATAATAAAAAATTAACATTACAACCCTAATAAGTATTCCAGCAAAAATAAAAATAAGAGCTTTATTAGATAGAATACGATTAATTAAGCTTAATTCTGACTGTTCTGAATTTTCTTGCATGATTATCCCGTAAAACAGTAATTCAACTAAACACCCTAGCACTAAACATGTTTATATTTATAAGGAAATTAAATAATTCTAAAATTTAATTAAATTATAAAATTTATTAATCTATATAAACCTTGAATTTCTGCTTAAATCGGAATTACTTTATTATGATTAAAATTTTCATTCCTGTTTACAACGAAGAGGAATTTATAGAACAAAACCTTCGTTACATGGTTCCCAAGTTTTCCAAGCTATTAACAGACGATTATAAGATTTATGTTGTTAATGATGGAAGCACTGATCGAACGGGTGATATATTAGATTCTATCAACATTGATAATGTTATGCATTTAAAATGCAATGGCCCTTCAGTTAGAGAAAATCTTGCTAAAATGTTTGTTAAACAAGGTAAAAAAGGTGACTTAATATTTTTTATGGATGCTGATCTTTCAACTGATATGAGTTCGCTCCCTCAAATGATTACTGAAATGAAAAAAGGGTTTGATATTGTAGTAGGAAGTCGATATCAAAAAGGAGCAAAACTAAATAGGATTCCATATCGATTTATTGTATCAAAAATTTTTAATACGTTTTTAAATCTTTATTTTGGTTCTCGTGTTAGAGACCACGAATGTGGTTTTAAATTGTTTAAGTATGAAGTTATTCGTGATTTGGTAAAGGATATGGGAGTGAATTTACAAAGAAGAGCATTTTGGGACTCTGAAATGTTAATTAGAGCCCAACAAAAGGGATACCGAATAAAAGAGGTTCCAGTTATTTGGATAGAAGGTCCTAAATCCTATATTTCAATTAACAAAGAAAAATCTATGGTAAGTTATATACTAATACTGAGATTTAGATTAGTTAATGAAAGAAAGATTAATAGAAAAAAACAAAAGTCACTTTCTATAAACTCCAACTAAGGAAAGACCAAATGGGAGTCGATAATCTCTCGTAATTAATTTGTTTTCAATTTTTAAGAAATTTAAAAAGACTTTCTCTAGTAAATAGGGAAGGTTAAAATAATCTGTTTTTGGTTTTGCTCTTTTTTTTAATAGTCTTAAGATAGAAAGAGGGAGAAATAAAATTGAATTCCAATAACTAAGATATTCGTAGTTGAAAACTTTCAATAATTGAAATAATTTCTTTTTGCTATATCTTCGATAATGTAGTAATGCTCTATCGTGTGCACTAAATAAAAAATTGAAGGCAGGAACCATGAGTAAGAGGAGCCCCCTTTTTTTTAATACTCTATGTGCTTCTAAAACCGCTTTTTTATCATTCTTTATATGTTCAAAAACATCAAATGAACACACGATATCAAAAAAATCATCAGGATAGGGTAAAGCTGTCGCATCGCATAATTTCTTTTCAGAATATAAATTTGACGGGATTAAATCTAAAGCTTTTTTATTAACATCAATAATATATATATTTCCAAATCGATTTATTATTTCAAGATCGGCACCAGTTCCGGCTCCAATATTTAAGATTTTTAGATTTTTACGGCCAATTTTATTCATTAGTATATTAATTAAATCTTTTTTACTCCTAAACCAAAATTGATCTCCAGTTTGTCCGTCTATATAATCCCTGTAATCCATCTTTACTTAACTAATCTTAATTTCTAATTTTTTATAGAAATGATATTAATTATTGATTGCCTTAATCTTTTTCAAGCTAAAGTTATAATGAAAAATAGAGTATCCTCCAAAAAATAAGAGATAAGCACTTCTGAATAAGTGATCTATAATAAATATTGACAAAATCTCAGGGAATGTAATTGTGAGAGAATAAAAGAAGAAAATAAATGCGGCTCCTACATTTTCTGAAATTCCCCAACCTCCAGGAGTAATAGGAAAAGTTTTACTAAAAAATGTAAGTATGATGGCAAGTATCAATAAAAGGATGTTTAATTGAAATCCAAGAATGTAAAAAAAGATAATAACAATAGACGCATCAATTATCCAAGTTGGAAAACCCAGTAAGATTATGTAAATTAATTCTCGTCTATGATCTTTAAATTTTTTCATGCCTTCTTTAAAATTTATCACAAATCGTCCCACATAATGAGCTAGTTTTGGTGATATTTTCTTTAAAATATTAATTACGAACTCTGTTTTGTATAGAAGTAAAATAAGGATTACTAATATTCCAATAATAACTATCGCACCAATAGCTAAATAAAATTGAATATTTTGACCTAAAATTTGCCCAGAGATCGCTCCACTGAAATTACTAATATAGAGATATATTAACGCAAAGCAGCTAATAATGAAAAGTAGAATTAAATCTAATACTCTTTCAATCGCAATCGCTGCTACAGATTCGCTAAGAAGGATTTTTTCTTCATCTTTTATCATAAAAATTTTAGCGAAATCTCCTAATTTACCGGGAGTTAGATCATTTATAACAAATGAAGCTCCAGTAGAGAAAAAAGCGGTTGTATATTTGATATTTAAATTAAGACCTTTAAAAATTAATTTTAATTTATATGCCCTCAATATAAACGCAATAGTGTATGTTATTACAAAAATTATTAACCCGAAAAAACCCACAGTGATTAAGTTTTGAATAAATTGCAAAAAATCTACAAAAAACAGCATAAAAATTAATAATAAAATGGTTCCTATTCCAATGATTAGCCGTTTTCTTTTTTTTATCCAAACAATGAATTTACTATTTTTTTCTTCACTCATAAATTAAAATTCAAAATTTTCTTTTTATCTTAAATTTATTCAATTTTTATGACAATAAAATAATAAGATCTTATTAGGAGAACTATTTTGAAGAAGAGAATTTACACATTTTCAATAATACAATTATAGATAAATTTTTTGGAAAAGAAATCAAAACATTATATATGGAAAAGGTTGAATTATTGGCACCTGCTAAAAACTTCAAGGCGATAAAAGCTGCCTCAAAATATGCTGATTCCATCTATTTTGGAATTGAAAAGTTTAATATGAGGATGCGCTCTGAAAATATCGCCTTGAAAGACTTAAGTAAAATAACTAATTTTTGCCACGAACATAATTTAAAAGCATACTTAGCTACAAATATTCTAATCTATGATAAAGAATTGGAATTTTTGAGAACAATAATTAAAAAAGGAAAAGAATCTAATATTGACGCTGTAATAGTTCATGATATTGCTGCAATAGAAATCGCAAAAGAATTTGATATGCCATTCCATATATCAACTCAGTGTAACGTCTCAAATTCATTGTCTGCGAGATTTTATGAGAAGCTAGGTGCTGAGAGAATTATTCTTGCTAGAGAGTTATCGTTGGAAAAAATAAAAGAGATTAAAAGAAATTTACATAAAGCAGAGATAGAAGTCTTTATTCATGGTGCAATGTGCACTTCTGTTAGTGGGAGATGCTACTTTTCTCAAGATATATGCGGAACTGAAAAGAAATCAGCTAACCGAGGAAGTTGCATACAACCTTGTAGAAGACGCTGGTGGGTAAGGGAAGAATCTGGGGCAGAATATATTTACGATGGAGTGAGATTTATGAATTCACGAGATCTTTGTACTATAGCCTACATCCCAGAATTAATAGAATCAAAAGTTGATGCTTTCAAAATTGAGGGTAGGATGAGACACCCACACTATGTCGAGATAGTTACTAAAACTTATCGTGAGGCAATTGAAGCATACTATGATGGTACATTTTCAAAAAAAAAAGCTGGTAGATGGGTAACTGATTTAAAAAAAGTTTATAATCGTGGGTTTACTCCGGGGTTTTACTTTAAAAGAATGACAGAAGAAGACCATCAACATAAATCACCAGCAAATTTATCGCATTTTAGATATATAAGATTAGGGGTAGTTGAAGAATATGATCCGAAGAAAAACTCTGCGTTCATATCTCTAAACAATGGTTATTTGACGAAAAACGACGATGTTATTATTATGGGCAAAAATACAGACACATACTTGCATCAAAAGGCTAAAAAAATAATTTACGGCGGTAAATCGGTTGACAAAACTCCGCGAGGCACTACGGAAAATAAGATTAGTATAGAATTGCGTGTAGATGGAAAAGTAATTGGTAACGGAGAAGATACAATCTATATTTTCACTGATAAAACCTATAAGTTGAAAAAATATTCTTTATAATTAACAATAATTCAATCGTAATTCATAATTATCATGGAGAATAAAATCAAAAAGATTGTTGAGTCTGTTCCTAATTATAGCGAGGGCACAGATGGAAAAAAAGTCGAACAGATCGTTTCTGAAATTAAAAATACCCCTAAAACTAAAATTGTTGACATTCAATACGACAGCAACTATAATAGAGCTGTTATTACATTTGTAGGAACACCAGAAGCTGTCTTGATGGCAAATATAGCAGCTGCTAAAAAAGCAATAGAATTAATTGATATGAACAAGCATAAAGGTCAACATCCTCGAATAGGCGCAATTGATGTAGTTCCATTTGTTCCCGCTCAGAATGTTTCAATTGAGGAGTGTATTGAATTATCGAAGCGGTTTGCTGAAGAAATGGCAAAAGAGGGAGTTCCAGTATATTTATACGAAGAATCGGCAAAATTTCTTGAAAGAAAAAATATTGATAAGATAAGAAAGGGGGAATATGAAGGGTTGAAAGAAAGTATTGAAACAGATTCTGATAGAAAACCAGATTTTGGACCTTCTAAATTTCATCCGACAGCCGGAGCGATTGTTACAGGGGCTAGGTATCCTCTTATAAGCTTTAATATCAACCTTGGGACTAAAAATGTAAAAGTAGCAAAAAAAGTAGCTAAAGCGATCCACTTGCAATCGGGAGGATTGGTGAATGTTAAAGCTATGGGTACGGATTTAAAAGAAAGAGATTGCGTCCAAGTGGGTATTAGCAATATTAATTTCAAAAAGACACCTCTATATCGTCAGATGGAACTTGTACGAATTGAAGCTGCGCGCTATGGAGTATCTATCGTTGGAACCGAGTTAATAGGAGTGTTACCTTTAGAAGCTGTTCTTAATTCGTTAGATTATTACTTACAACTTGAAAACCCTAAGAAACTTGAACCAAAGCATTTATTAGAAGATTATTTCGATTTTTAGTTTCAGATTTATAATTTTTCGAAATCTACTACAACCTTACCACTTTTTATAACCTTTGATACTAAATTCACACCAAATTGGTAGGGAAGAAAATTATGATTTGGTACGTCGAAAACTATTATATCTGCTTTTTTACCAACTTCTAAGCTACCAATTTCTTCTTGCCTTCCAATCGCACAAGCAGCATTGATTGTGGCTGCTGATAAAGCTTCAGCGGGTGACATTTTCATGTGATAACAAGCCAATGCGATTATCATTTGCATGGATTCTGTCCAACAATTTGGATTAAAGTCGGTAGCAAGAGCTACAGGAATGCCCATTTCAATCATTTTTCTTGCGGGAGCATATTCTTTCAACATTAAACAAAATGGAGTTCCTGGTAATAGCGTAGCAATTGTCATGGTCTCTTTCAATGCTTTTAACCCTTTATCATTTGATTTCAGCATGTGTCCTACTTGCACTGCATTTAATTCGGCGGCTAATAACGCACCATTAGTGTCAACAATTTCGTCAATGTGAATCTGCGGTTTCATACCGTATTTAATGGCCGTTAATAATATTTTTTTAGTTTGTTCTGTCGAAAAAATCCCCTTTTCGCAAAAGACATCACAGAACTCAGCTAATTCTTCCTTTACTATTTTTGGAATCATTTCCGAAACTATTAGTTCTACATATTCGCCTGTTTTCCCTTTATATTCGGGTGGAACTGCATGAGCCCCTAGAAATGTAGAGACTATATCTATGGGATGCTCAAGATTCAATTCTTTAGCCGCTAGTAACGACTTGATTTCACTCTCTGTATCTAAACCATATCCAGATTTCGTTTCAATTGTAGTCGTACCATATTCCATCATTCTATTAAGAATAGTTTTCCCATTTTTAATTAATTGCGTTAACGGAGCTTTTCTTGTTGCTTTAACTGTTTTTAATATTCCCCCTCCAGATTCCAAAATTTCAAGATAAGTCATGCCTGCAAGTTTCATTTCGAGCTCGTTTTCTCTATACCCATCAAAAATAATGTGAGTATGAGGATCAATAAAGCCTGGAGTTACCAACTTATTTGTTGCATCGATAATAATTGTCTCTTCATTTGGAGGAAAATTGGCTATTAATTCTTGAGTAGTTCCTATAAAAATTATAGAATTACGCAAAATGGCTACAGCTCCATCAGGAATAATTGCAAGGTTTTTCATGTCTTTACCCACTCTTGGAACACCGAAAGCAGTATCCATTGTTACCAGTTCATTTGCGTGAATGATAATTAAATCCACTTGAGTTATTTTATCATTATTGTTTTGATCGCTTCTTTTTATTCTTTTAGGTGTGGGGGTTGATCTTACAGACATGATATTCTCTTCTCTAATCTTTGTTGGATAAATTAACTAATTCTTTACTCTTCACAATATTTAAAGCGTTATTAATATATTCAGATAAAATTACATCCTCGTTAAGATGGGGGATTTTTTGGCGAACATAAGCATGACAAGCTTCTAGAATTACGCTTGATTTTATTGGCCTTCTAAAATCAAAGGCTTGAGCGGCACATAAAAGTTCGATAGCTAAAATCTTTTCGAGGTTACCAATGATTCGAAGCGTCTTTCTTGCACTAATTGATCCCATACTTACATGATCTTCTTGTCCCATTGATGTTGGAATACTATCTGCACTTGCTGGGAAACACATCGATTTATTCTCACTAGCTAATGCTGCTGTACTATATTGAGTTATCATGAAACCCGAATTTAATCCAGATTCTTTCATCAAATAAGCAGGTAAACCCCACTTTCCTTCTAACAGAAGGTAAGTTCTTCTATCTGATATATTTCCTATTTCTGAGGCGGCCAATCCAACATAATCTAAAGGTAACGCAAGGGGTTGGCCGTGGAAATTACCACCACTTATTGCTTTCTCTTCGTTAAAGATTATTGGATTATCAGTTACTGAATTTAATTCACATATTAATACCTCGTTGAAGTGAAAAAAAGCATCTCTAGAAGCACCATGGACTTGTGGTATGCATCGTATAGAATAAGGATCTTGAACTCTCCCACAATCTTTATGTGATTCAATAAATTTAGAATCTTTTAGAAATCTCCTAAATTTTTCGGCTACAAGCATAGCACCGTGATGGGGTCTTAACTTAATTAATTCTTCATCAAAAGGTTGAGATGAACCTAAATAAGCTTCAAGACTGAGCGCACCAATAATATCGGCGTTATCGAGACAATTACTAAACTTTTCAGAGATCATTACAGCATGTGCAGAAATAAATTGTGTCCCATTAATCAGTGCTAAACCCTCTTTAGCGTGCAATTTCATAGGAGATAAATCGTATTCTTTTAATATCTTTGCTGCTTTGTGATAATTTTTACCATCTTTTGATAAATAACCTAACCCTATGAGGGGTAGAAACAAATGGGCTAAAGGAGCGAGATCTCCAGATGCTCCTACGGAGCCTTGTTCTGGAACCAATGGAATTATATTAGTTTCTACATGCCAATTAATACGTTCGATCACTTCTAAAGAAATTCCAGAAAATCCTTTACATAAAGCATGAATTTTCAAAATCATCATTAATTTTGACAACTCTTGTTTAATAGGCTCTCCAATACCCACGCTATGACTTTTTAAAAGATTTTCTTGTAATTTACCAGTTTGTTCTTTTGAAATAATGGTAGTACATAGCGATCCAATCCCAGTATTAACACTATATACTAATTTTTTACCTTTAGCTATTTTTTGAACTGTTTCGTAGTTCTCTATAACTCTTGATTTAACGGCTTCATTAATTATTCCGTTTACATCCCCATTAGCAATCTCTAACGCTAAACTAGGGGTTAAGTGCCCAATTCCATACTTAAACTCTTTATTCATTTTTATCAATTTTATTATTTATTTTTTCAATTTCGAATCTACAATTTTTCGAACCATGCTCTCGTCTATTTGGAATGGTAAAGTAATTTGCCCTCTCTCCTTATGCTTTACATTCCAATTATAAGCTGTGTCCAAAGCATTTACATTTCTCGCCCAAGCTCTTCTTGCTACGCCACAGGTTACATCCCATTCTATGGCATTTCTTATAATTTCATTAACGCGTGCTGATCCATCCAAAACTAATCCAAATCCTCCATTAATAGCCTTTCCAGTACCAACGCCACCCCCATTCGATAACACACACATCGTCATACCTCGAGCGATATTTCCAGCCCAACTATGGTGAGCCATATCTGCCATAATATTACTACCATCTTTAATATCTGATGTCTCTCTAAAGGGAGAGTCCGTACCAGATACATCATGGTGGTCTCTACCGAGCATAATCGGACCAATTTCGCCAGATCTGATTAATTCGTTAAATTGTAAAGCGATATTTACGCGTGTTTCCATATCAGCATATAATATACGAGCTTGTGAACCCACTACTAGTTTATTAGTTTCAGCATTTTTAATCCAATACCAATTATCGCGATCTTGAGCTCTACGGTTTGGATCTATACAAGAAAGAGCGACTTGATCTGTTTTTATTAAATCTGAATGATCTAAGCTTAAGCAAACCCATCGAAAAGGTCCATATCCATAATCAAAGCATAATGGTCCCATGATGTGCTCAACATATGATGGAAAGATGAATCCATTTTTGGGGTCTCCATCTATTGCAATTTCATTAACTCCGGCATCATAAACAGCTTTGAGAAAAGAATTACCATAGTCCCAAAATTTCGTTCCCTTATTAACCATAATTTTTATAAGTCTATATTGTTCGCGTAATGATTCATTAACTAGTTTTTCGAATTCTTTTCGATTTGTTTTCAACAATTCTCTACCTTCATCGAAATTTACGCTAAAAGGAGTATAACCTCCATCGTAAGGAGCGTGACAAGATGTCTGATCCGAGGCAAGCTCAACCTTAATATCGTGATCCACTACATATTTCCATATATCAACTACATTACCTTGATAAGCTATAGAAACAGGTTCTTTTTTTGTTCTATATTCTTCCACCCAACTAAAGATTTCTTCAAGGTTTTTTGAAACTTTACTTACCCATCCTTGTTCATATCGAGTTGCAATACGAGATTTATCGACCTCTGCTATTATGCCGATACCACCTGCGATTTCTATAGCTTTAGCTTGAGCGCCACTCATACCACCTAATCCAGAGGTAATATATAAAACACCATTGAGACTTTCATCTGAAGGTATCCCTAAATACAGTCTCCCAGCGTTAAGTAAAGTTATATACGTTCCGTGAACAATTCCTTGGGGACCGATATACATCCATCCTCCCGCAGTCATTTGTCCATAATTTGCAACTCCTAAAGCTGAAGCTCTTTGAAATTCTTCGGGGGTGTCAAATAAACCAATCATTAGTCCATTGGTCATAATTACTCTTGGAGCATCTCTTTTGCTTGGGAACAAACCAAGTGGGTGCCCAGACATGACAACAAGTGTTTGATCATCCTTGATAACTTCGAGGTATTGTTTGATTAACCTATATTGTAACCAATTCTCGCATACTTGTCCACTTTCTCCATATGTGACTAATTCGTAGGGATAAAGCGCAACATCAAAATCTAAGTTGTTATCGATCATAAGTTGTATCGCTCGTGCTTCAAGAATACCTTTATACTCATTGATGGGTTTAGCTTTAATGTTTTTGGATGGTCGATAACGGTAAGCATAAATTCTTCCTTTACTAATTAACTCATTTAAAAATTCGGGGGCAATTTGGTCATGTAAGCTTTCAGGAACATATCTTAACGCATTTTTTAGGGCAATAATTGTTTCTTCACGATTTAGGTTGAATCCACGACTTGGAGCCCTTCGAATACCTTGTTCGAACGCTGGATCAAGCGGTAATTTATCGTTTAATTTAATTTTCATTGCTTTAGTAATGTCCATACTTTAACCTAACATCAATATATATATATATTTTAAAGTAAATGTATCGCACCACTAAAAAATGTTTCATGTGGAATTTAAATTTTAGAAAATTTTTTCTTTTTCTAACCCGAAAAATAGCCTTGAGAGAAAGGCAAAAGATAAAATGCAGGGAACAATTTTCTTATTAAATAAGACCAACAAATAACGTGAGCAATTAAATTGAATGGAACAAAGCGAGCAGATATCAAATCAGGCATTCGAGTTTTAATCGTATTAAAGAAAGACCAGCGATCTGGTAAGTTTACTGAGGGTATAGTCAAAGATGTGCTGACAAATTCTCCTAATCACCATCATGGAATAAAAGTTCGGTTGAGGAGCGGTGAAATTGGGCGAGTAAAAAAAATCGTTAGCTCTAAACAATAAGTTAGTAAAAACTAATCCAGAACTATAAAAAAAGAAAAATTAAAAAAAAATTATAAATCATCTAAACCTAAATCTTTGAGTTTTTCTTGATTTGGATATCCTGATTCTATATCAAATTGTCGATATTTATAATAAGCATCTTTTAATTGTTGAAAATTCGGTGTTTTTCCCGCTGAACCTCCTTCGTTAACGGGAGTAAGTACGATTTTTGGTAATCTATCGTCTGCAGGAGTTAAACCCATCTTTAAATTAAACATTCTTTTAATCATATACATACGTTCCCCTAACTTTTTGAATTCCTCCATAGATAGATTTAATCCGGTTGCTTTTATTATCATATCTAGTATCATCTCGGGAGGAGGATTAGCAAACGTACAGATAATTAGTGATGCATAAATTGCGCGATAATCTTGAATGCGGGCACAAAATTCTGCCATTGGTCCATCATCTTGATACCAATCAACATTTAATTCGATTCCAAATCCGCTAAATGGGTAGCCTAGTAATACAATATAGGCATCGCATGAAGTGTGACAAGGTCCTCTAGGGGTAGCTAAGGCATAACCCGCAGCCATACCATACATTCGTCGCAAATCATGGTAAGGTATTTCCATTCCGTAAACCGTGGCGATTTCGTCTTGAGGAATATTGAATTTTTTTCCAACATAATCTGAACCTTCAGCCATAATATCTCCAATTCCCTCCCTAAATGCAATTTTTTTTAATAATTCAAGAGCAGGTTTTATTTCTCCCCACTTTGGATCTAACCCATTAATATTCTTTGAATTAATTTTGCCATTATCAAAGAGATAATAGATAAATGAAATTGTACTACTTCCACTGATAGTATCTATTCCATAATCATTACAGAGGTAATTAGCTCTTTGGATTCCTTCAAGATTATCATTTAATAACATAGAACCGAATCCTGCTACAGTTTCATATTCAGCTGCTTCAATATCACCATCGGTTTTAAATTCCCCCTCATCGATTTTTGCTCTCTTTGAACAACCGATAGGACAAGCAAAACAGGGATAGCTTCCAGAGAACACTTTTTCGAAAGCAGTTGAACCAGATATATTGAATGCGCCTTCCCAAGTTCCTTGTGTCCAATATTTTATAGGTAGTTCACCTGAGGCGTTATACATATCAACCCCACTCGAAGTTCCTAGATCTCCAAACATTTGTGTCATAAACGCAGAATTTATATGATCAATCGTTGTTTTTACTGCTTCCTTAAAACCTTCAGGTTCAAAAGCATTATAGCTCCTCTTTTTTCCTCTAACTGTAATTGCCTTCAATTTTTTTGAACCCATTACTGCACCCATACCTGTTCTACCAGCAGCTTTATCTTCAGAAGCAACAATAGCGTATCTTACAAGATTTTCACCAGCTTGTCCTATACACGCAACTCGAGTTAATGCGGATCCTGATTTTTCTTTCAATATTTTAGATGTTTCAAAAATACCCTTCCCCCACAAATCCAAAGCATCCTTGATTTCTGCTCCGTTTTCGTTTATATCTAAATATACCGGATTTTCAGAAGCACCTTTAATCACTATTCCATCGTAACCCGTTTTTCTTAATTCTGGACCAAAAAAACCTCCACAATTCGATTCCCCCCATATTCCTGTGAGAGGTGATTTAGCACAAACAACGAATCTACCACTTGTAGGCGCGTTTGAACCGCATAAAAGACCAGTCATAAACATTAATATATTGTTTGGTGAAAGAGGGTCAGTTTCTTTATCAATCTTGTCAAACAAATATTTACAAGCATATCCAGCTCCTCCAAGAAAATTAGTAGCAATAGTATCGTCAATTGCTTCTTCACTAATCTCTTTATCGGTTAAATTAACTATTAAAAGCTTACCTTCAAAACCTTTCATTTAATTAGCACCTCATTATTATATGAAAAATTAATTTTTTACTATTTATAGATTTAATCGTTGATTTTTATCTACCTATTCAAGTTTAGAATTAATAAGGCGAAATTTATATTTTCCTAAATAAAAAAGCTTAAGCTATTTAAAAATTTTAACTTCACGAGCTTCTAATGTTTCGAGTGAAGAAGGAAACTTCTTGAGATTATTACGCTCTATATTTAAGTACTGAAGAGAAGAAAGTGATTCTATTGATTTTGGTATATGGTTAATGAAATTTGTTCTTAAAAATAAATATTTCAAGGATTTGAGATTTCCAATAGAATCAGGTATCTCTGTGAGCTTGTTGTTACCTAAATAAAGATATTTTAGATTTTTTAAATCCCCGATTGTATCTGGAATCTCTGTCAAATTATTATAATATAGATAAAGCCTTTTAAGAGATTGTAAAGATCCAATCGTATCGGGAATTGTACTGATTGTATTTTTACCTAAATCTAAATTTTCTAAAGATGTTAAAGAACCAATGCTATTTGGTATCGTTACGAGTCGATTAAATCCTAAAACTAAGTTTTTTATTACGGGCAACTTTCCTATGGATGGTGTTAATTCCCTTAATTTATTAGTAGAAATATCTAACTCTTTTAATGCTTCCAACGAGCCTATTGAACTTGGCAAAATTGTCAATTGATTTTTACTTAAATCTAATATTTCAAGAGATTTTAAGTTCCCAAGAGATTCAGGAAGAGATTTTAATTTGTTATCATATAAATCTAACTCCTTTAATGATGAAAGATCTCCAATCGAGTCGGGCAACTTCTCAAGCTCGTTACGATCTATCTTTAATGTTTCAAGAGTATTTAATTTACAAATTGAATCTGGTAATTGTTTAAGCATATTTCTGTCCAACTTTATTGTTTTAATCGCGCTTAGAGCCTCGAGCTCAGGCAGTGAAGTTAATTGATTATTTATTAGCTCTAATTTAATAAGGGATTTAAGTGAATTCATGGATTTTGGTATCTCAGTAAGGTAATTAGAAGAGATGTTTAAGGTTTCAAGTGATTCAAGAAATCCTATCGACTCTGGGAGGATAGGAAGCTTATTAGACATTAATCCTAAATATTTAAGGTTTTTTAATTTGCCTATTGAATCTGGTAGATAAGTAAGACTATTTCCTTTTAAGAAAAGAGACGATAAAGAAGTTAGATTTCCTATAGAATTTGGTAATTTACTTAATTTATTGTTTCTCAAATTTAATCTCTTTAAAGAACCAAGAAATCCTATAGCTTCAGGTAAAATATCAAGATTGTTACTTCCTAAATATAACATTTTTAAAGATTTTAATTCTTTAATAGAGTCTGGAAGTTCGTCTATCATATTATGACTCAAATCTAAAGATACTAAGTTTTTCAATGCTCCTATAGTATCAGGTATTTTGTAAAGAGAGTTTTCACTCAGATCTAATAGAGTAAGGCAAGTTAATGAGCTAATAGTATCAGGTAATAAAGTTAAACGATTAGTTTCTAAATGTAATTCTTTTAGTGAAGAGAGAGAATAAATAGCTTTCGGTAATTTTACTAACCTGTTTTCACTTAAATCTAAAGTATCAAGCGAAGAAATAAAACAAAGTTCTTCAGGAATAACTTTTAACTTATTACCTCTAACTAAGATTTTTTTTAGAAAAGGTAGAGTTGTAATTTTTTCTGGTATTATCGTTAATCCACATGAAAACAAACTCAAACCATCAACATGATTGTCAGTAACTGTGTATCCAAATGTATAACTTTGAAGTTCTGAAACTTCTGGTATAGACAAACCTATCAGTTTTTCTAAGTAATTAAGAAATTTACGTTCTTCTTCATTAATTGACATGAAAATCTTCAATTACGTTATTCATTCATTAAATTGTTTATAAATAGTCTAAAGAAGTAATAGAAAATGGAATATTTATGGTTTAACATTTCGACAATTTTGAATTAGAAGAAACAATTAAAAAAAAACAAAAAAATAGTTGTTAAAATTGAATTTGAGACAGACTAAGCTCAGAAATCAACATCTTTTCCTTCGTAAGCGTATTGGTATAATTTAGCAAATTGCTCACCGTCCGTTGACCTCGGAGTGAGAACAGAAGTCGAGTCTTGATAACACAAAGTCACTAAGCTATCCAAATCTTTTTCAAAGACATCTTTTGAAACACCAGTTTCTTTAAGAGATGAAGGAAAATTAACTTCCTTTTGAAGTTCAACCAATTTATCTATAACTTTCTCTGCAGCTTTTTTGTCTCCTTCACTCCAAGAGACCCAACCTAATTGTTTTGCTAGTTTGGCGTAAATCTTGACGGCATCGTCTTTATCAGGATCATTCAAAATAAACTGGGTAACATATTTCATTACAATTCCTACACTCTTGCCGTGATGTACATGATACATCGAGCCCCATGAATGCCCGAGCGTGTGTCCTATATGTACTTGAGCATTTCCAAAAGCTAAACCGGAAATTGTAGCTGCTTGGTGAAGGAAATCTCTTGCTTCTTGATTTTTTCCGTCTTTGTAGATTATTGGCAAATATTTAAATATTAATTCAATTGCCTTTAACGCAAGCGCATTACTAAATTCGTTTTTCCATAAAGATCCTAAACATTCTATGGAATGAGCAAGAGCATCAAAAGCTGTGTTAATAGTTAGTTCTGTAGGCATGCCCATTGGAAAAATTGGGTCAATAATAGCGTAGGTAGGTATAAGGCCTTTATGTAGAAAGAAGAACTTTTTCCATATTTCATCTTCATAACGGGAGATAATACCTACAAATGTTGTTTCTGCTCCTGTTCCAGAAGTCGTAGGAATCGCAACCATTTTTGCTTTTTTGCCCATATCATATAGATCATTTCTAAATGCATGAATGTCATCCAGAACAAAATCAGGAAATTCGTATAGACACCAAACCACTTTAGCAGTATCCATAACTGAGCCACCACCTAACGCAATAATAATATCAGGAGAATAATTTAAACACTGTTCTCGAGCTTTTAGAACGCCTTCTTCTCTTGGATCTGGGACAACATCATCAAAAACTTCATATTGCTTTCCAGATTTATCAAGGGTGTCAGTTAGAATTTTTAAATATCCTAAATCTTTAACAACTTTATCAGTAATTATAAAGCATTTACCACCTGAAATATTTTCCATAAAATCTAAGGAATCGGGTCCATAGATTATATTAGGGGAAAAGAAAAACCACATTTTATAAATTCACCATCTAATTAGTAAGTATTTTTATAAATTAAATTTCTATTTTGATAGATTAATAATACTTATATTTTTTTAGATTAAATAAATTATTAACGATTAAAGAAAAATAAAACCTCTAAGGTCTTAAAGAAAATAATATAAAATCATGGAAGATTCTGAAAAAGAAAACTTATTTGTTACTTTTAACGGCGTTATCGAAAGCATCATCCTAGATAAACGCAGAAATCCAAAGAACAATGAAATACTCGATACTTTTCAAGCAAAGTTAAACATAGGGCTTCAAACTGAAGAGGAATTTTACTTATGGGTTAATCTTACCGCCGAGAAAGGAAAATACACCCTTGGGAAAGGAAAATTGGAAGATTACGATTTAGAGATAAGGGCAACTCCAGAAGATTTGATGGGGTTTTCTAGCGGCGAAAACTCAACTCTCCATATGATGTTGAAAAAGAATAAATACGGATTTAAGAAGTTAAGATATGATAAAAGCAGCGACGGAAAAAGAAATTTTGGTATATTGTTGAAACTACCGAAAGTCCTTGTGTTAGACAAGGTTAAAGCGCCAAAATAAGAGAAATTACTACGAATTATTATTTTTTTTTTTTAACTTAATATTTATGTCGAATTTTGTTGTTTTCAAAAACAAAATAGGATTTTAAATCCTTAAATTTCGTAGCTCTTATATCATACTGATGTAAAACCACATTAATCTCTCCCGTTTTTTCAACTATACTTAAAGTAATAAAAGAAGGGTTACCGCTTGCTATAAAAGACCATGCTCCAGTAACGCTACCAGGATTCAACAGTAAAATATCTTTCTGAAGAAAAATCTCTTCTTTATGCGTATGTCCAGATATTAAAATGTTAAAACTTTTTTCGATACCAATCAATTCAAGTTGAGAATGATCTCCCCTAGGAGATACTTGATGGCCATGAGTTAACCCTACAATTAAATTATCATTATTTCCTATAGAAATATTTAAGTTTTGAAAGACGGGAGCATCTCGATTCCCCCCGTAATAATCCATATTCCCAATTACAACAAAAGGATTTTTCTTTGTGATTAAGTTTAAAAAATTCATGAATTTTGGAGCATTTACTACGTCGCCAGTAAAAAAAGTGTAATCAAATTTTTCAGTTTCAACTAATTGCTCTAACTTTTTGATAATTTGATCTGGAACACTTTTAGCCCTACGAGGTAAGTGAGAATCGCCAATTGCTAATAACTTAATCATGTTATTTTTTCGTATCTTTCTTTGTATATAGTCTTTCTACAAATGAATAAAGTTCTCTAGCTTTTTCGTCTTTCTCAAAATGTTCCCTTATAGGTAACAGAAGTTGATTTAGATATTTTATCACTGCTGGTTTTAAATCGGGGGGATTTAGCTTACCTTTAGCGTAATCTTTTGCCATCTCTTCGTAGTTTTTGTATTCTATATTTCCTCCATACTTATCGGGTCTTTTTATTTCAAACGTATCTATGAGCTCAAATATTATATATTTGCAATATTCTAATACAGGATTTTCAACTATTTCTTTTGGAGGGCAATACGCCTTATTAATCTTACGTTTTACATCTGTGGGATTATCTAACATAAAAATAGCTGAGTCTGGGTCTGATTTTGACATTTTGAGTTTTACAGTTCTATCAATTCCCGTCAAATTAGTATCGGGTGGTTTTCCTAATCCCATTAACATATGATGGCTAAGTGAAATTGGTTTTGGTTTATTTATCTTTGGTGCAACCTCCCTCGCCAACATATTTACTTTACGTTGATCTAATCCCAATTGACAAATATTACCAGGAAGATAAAAAATATCTGCTGCCTGCATTAAAGGATACATTATTTGAGAAGCTGTTAATGCATCGCCGTCGTCTCTTCCCATGATTTGGGTACATCTTTTTACTCTATTTAAAGAACTGTTGATTGCTATATTTAAAACTAATTCCCAGTACGCAGGATCTTTCACTAATTCTGAAGCATAAATAAATTCTACTTTACTTAGGTCCATGTTGCAGACTTTCCAAACTTCAATGAAAAAATCGCCAACTTTCTTAATTACATCTAAATCTCCACCAAATTTATGGTTCGCAGCTGCGTGCCAATCTGCAACTAGAAACTTAAATCTAACACCCGCTTTAGTTATCTTATTTACATTAATCGCCCTTAAAAGACCTTGAGCGATATGAATATTCCCCGATGGTTCAAAACCATCGTATGCGTAAACTTTTTCGTTATTATCGTCTTTCCATTTAAGTAATTGTCTTAATTCGTCTACACTTATTATTTCTTCTCCTACTTCTTTTAATAACGAAATTCTCTCATCTATAGTTAAGGTCATTTTCACACCTACAAGTTATATTGTATCTTAATCAATCATTAAGATATATTTTTTATGGAACAATTGCGTAAAATTATGTTATCAGTTTAATTTTAAAAGAAATAGGAATTAGAAATTATAAAAATGAATTCATAGTAATGAAGAATAAAGTACATCCCATAAATTCTAATTTTTCTGTATTACATAAATGATTACGAATTTACCGGGGATGGTTTCAATTGATATATTACTAGTTTTTATGTAATTCATAGGGTCTACGTACTCAATTTCATAGCCATACGCTTCATTCTCATGTTCAATAGTCTCCTTACTCCATTCTATGACGCATATTGCGCCATCAGGAGTTAAAACCCGTAAACATTCTTTTATAGCAATGTCTCTATTATGAATGTGCTGTAAAGTATCATACATAAATATTCCATTAAATGACTCATTAGCAAAGGGCAGTTTTTCTGCATTGAAATGCTGATATTTAATCTTCTCTAACACACCTAGCTTTTTAGCTGACACTTTCCAATCCCCCCAATGCTCCCAATCTTCCTTCGCAGGGTCTTCATAATGTCCTTTATGAAATGTCATGTTGTTATTTCCAATGTTATGGTAGTGATTATGGTCATTCGAACATTCTGTTTCTGGAGTTAACTTAGGTTCTCCAGTTAAAACATTCAAGTTATTGAGTGCGAGTAATATTGCCATAGCTCCAATCCCGGTGCCAATATCAATTATCCTAGAATCAGATGGTAAGTTTAATTTTTTAATGGTCTTATCGATAAAATCAATATCTTTAAGAAAATCTTTATGAATGACTTCTTTATATTTTTTTAAACTCATATTATATTCAAAGAAATGTCTAATGTTTAAAAATAGGAAGATAAATAGTTGAAATGGTTGTAAGTTCTTATAATTCCTTATTTTTTTCTTTAATTACGGCTTGTGCTGCTGAAATTCTCGCAACAGGTATCCTAAACGGTGAACAAGACACATAATCTAAACCAATATTGTGAAAGAACTCCACACTTTTTGGCTCTCCACCATGCTCACCACATATTCCGATTTTTAAGTCGGGTCTAGTCTCCCTCCCCAATTTGACAGCTATTTGCATTAATTTTCCTACACCATCTTGATCAAGTGTTTCAAACGGATTTCGCTCAAGAATTTCCTTATTCAAATAAACTGGAATGAACTTACCTTCAGCATCGTCTCGACTGAAACCAAATGTCATTTGGGTTAAATCATTAGTTCCAAAGGAAAAAAATTCCGCTTCCATAGCAATCTCGTCTGCGGTGAGAGCTGCCCTCGGTATTTCAATCATTGTTCCAAACTTGTACTTTAAATCCACTCCGTAATCTTTAATTGTCTCTTCTGCTATTTCAAGTAATTGAGTTTTTACGTATTGCAGTTCTGATATCATGCCAATAAGGGGGATCATTACTTCAGGTTTGACCTCAATGCCTTGAAGTTTGAGTTCGCAAGCTGCTTGAAAAATAGCCTTAACTTGCATTTCGTTGATTTCTGGCCAGACAATTCCAAGACGGCAACCTCTAAGACCCATCATGGGATTTTCCTCCGATAAGGAGCGGATTAATTTGATAACTTTCTTCTTCGTTTTTATTTCTTTATCAAGAGGGCTTGTTTCTAGCAGAGATTTTGATAGAGAATTAGTCATTTTCAATTCTTGATACTCTAATAAAACGGTGGATAATTCGGGCAAGAACTCATGCAAAGGAGGATCAAGTAACCGAATTGTCACTGGTTTACCTTCCATAATTTTAAAGATTTCTAAGAAATCTCCTTTTTGCATTGGCAAAATTTTATTTAATGCGTCTTGACGTTCTTCCATGGTTTGAGCCATTATCATCTTCTGAACAACAGGTAATCTCTCTTGTGACATGAACATATGTTCCGTTCTCGTTAATCCTATACCTTCGGCGCCGAATTCTAACGCTTTCTTAGCGTCTATAGGAGTATCGGCATTTGCTCGAACACCCATGGTTCGAACTTCGTCAGCGATTTCTAATAATTCTAAGAATTCACCCTTTATCTCGGGTTCTATTAATGGAACTATTCCTTCTATTACGCGTCCCGTTGTTCCATCAATTGTAATATATTTGCCTTCTTTAATAGTAGTCTCTGCAACCTTAAATTCTCTAGCTTCCTCATCAATTTCAATATCTTGAGCTCCAACAATTGCTGGTTTACCCATTCCTCTTGCAACAACGGCAGCATGAGATGTTTTCCCTCCAAATTGAGTCAAAACGCCACTAGATGCATATAAACCGTGAATATCCTCAGGTTTAGTTTGAGGTCGTACTAAAATTATCTCTTTTTCTTGAGAATTAGCCAACTCCTCAGCGCGATCAGAATCAAATATAGCGATCCCAGACACAGCACCTGGTGAAGCGTTAATTCCTTTTGCTAAAACACGCACTATAGCATTCTCATCTATGCTTTTAAACAAAAGTTTCGAAATTTTGTTTGGATCGATACTCATAATTGCTTGTTCCCGAGTTATTAGACCTTCTTTAACCATATCCACTGCGATTTTAACTGCTGCTGAAGGCGTACGCTTTCCATTTCTAGTTTGTAGAATGTAAAGGACTCCATTTTCTATTGTAAACTCAATATCCTGCATATCTTTATAGTGGTTTTCGAGTTTAACCATTGTTTGCTTCAAGTCTTTATAGATTTCTGGAAACTCTTTGGCAAGCTCTTCTAGCTTCTTAGGGGTTCGAATTCCTGCGACTACATCTTCTCCCTGTGCATTAGTCAAATATTCCCCAAATTTTACATTTTCTCCATTCGAAGGATCCCGCGTAAATGCAACTCCCGTGGCGGAATTCTCCCCTTTATTTCCAAATACCATAGCTTGAATATTAACAGCTGTTCCTAAATTAGGGATATTAGAAATCTTTCGATAGGTAATTGCTCGCTTGTTGTTCCAAGATTTAAATACTGCTTCTATTGATATAAATAGCTGTTTAAATGGATCTTGTGGGAATGGTGAACCAATTTCCTTTTCGTATAAGGCTTTGTAATCAGCAATCACTTTTTGTAAATCTTGGTCTTTTAGATCTGTATCTTGAGCATTTCTGGAGATCGCACGCTTATATTTATCAAGAATTCTTTCAAATTTCTCATCACCGATCCCCATACAAACATCACCAAACATTTGAATAAATCTTCTCCAAGAGTCGTAAGCAAATCGCGTATTTCCCGTCAGTTCTGCCATTCCTTTAATAGATTCATCGTTTAACCCTAGATTTAAAACGGTGTCCATCATGCCCGGCATTGAAAAGGGCGCCCCGCTTCTTATGCTTAACAATAACGGATTATTCTTATCGCCAAAAATCTTTCCCGTGGCTTTTTCTAGGCTTTTTAAATGTTCTAAAACCATAGGCTTAATTTGTGCCATTATTTTTTCAGGATCTTTAAAATAAAGCAAGCAAGCTTCTGTGGTTATAGTAAAACCCGGAGGAATATTTAACCCCAAATGAGTCATTTCTCCGAGATTTGCACCTTTTCCTCCAAGTAAGTTCTTTAACTCTTTTCTACCTTCGCTAAAATCGTAGATATACTTGGGTGTATCAGTAGATGTCATAATTCAATTCACAATTTAGTATAATATGATAAATTTTTTATTTACATCATTCCGCTTTTTCGTTGAATAATGATATTGTACTATAATTTCTCTTCTGAAATAAAATTATCTATATATAGAAAGGTTTGGAGATATAAGGAAGGATGATTCTTTAAGAGAAAATCTCCAAAACATCCCAGATACCATTGATTATAAAATCAGGTCTTTCTGATTTGCTTTTATTAATCATTTCTAAAGTTGTCTCTCCAGAAAGCACGCAACACGTAGTAACTCCAGCGTTTAGTCCCATTTTTATGTCTGTATACAATCTATCTCCAAACATCACTGCGTCTTGAGGTTTTACTTCGATTTCCCTAAGCTTAAATAAGAGCATTTCTTTGTTTGGTTTTCCAAAAACAACTGGCATTCTTTCCGTTGTTTTATATAAGAGGGCGGCAATACCTCCAGCATCAGGTATAAATCCATCCTCTGTTGGACATTTATCGTCCAAATGAGTGGCGATATAAGGAAGACCTTTTTGGAGTAAATATGATGCCTTTGTCAACCGATTATAGGTTAATTCTTGATCAAAAGCGAGAACAATAATTTCTGGATTACTCTCGCTTAAAAGGAACCCTTCTCCAATAAATTCTTTTTTAAGAGACTCATTTCCTAGTAAAAAAACTGTATTGTAGTTATTTTTCTTTAGATAACTGATGGTAGGATGTTGAGATAGTATTACATTCTCTCGGGTTGCTTTCAAGTTCAACTTATTTAATTTCTTAAGGTAATCAGAGGTTGATTTACTTGAATTGTTTGAAAGAAAAAAGTAGCGTTTCCCTTGCTCTTTAAGAGCTTTTAATAGTTCAATCACACCGTCAAAAAGTTTATTACCTAAATAAAGTGTCCCATCTAAATCAAAGAAGAATACTTTTTTTCTTCTTAATTCAGTGATACTTTTATTTATGGAGCTCATATAAAATACTCGAAGAATTTCTAATGAGAATCTGACACATAACTTAAATTAATAAGTTAACCGTTTTAAATAAATTAGATCTTTCTAATTACGATAAGAAACTGTTTGTATTTTCTCATCACATAATGTTAGCCAAGCTTTATATTTAAAAGTATATTTACCCTTAACTAATGGGCTGTAACCCGTTTCTTCTTCAAATAGAATTCGTCTTATCTCAGAATCTATTTGTTTGTACCACATATTACTAGATCTCCTATCTACCAATATGCAAAGTGTTATTAATGAAATAACTACAACCAGAATTATTACAAATGTCTGCAAAGAAGTTAAGAACAAGCTAGAATAAATAGTAATTATAATGATTGGAATAAGGCTGAAATAACAATAAATGCAATAATCACCCATATCACTAATAAATGATTGTGCTTCTACGATGCCGTGACGATTTTCGGTTATTGTAAGTAATAACCATTTGCGATAACCAACCCTTAACTTCCTTTTTCTAGATGCATCTAAACCAGTTTCCTCGAAATATTTCTTTTGATTTAACTTTGTATCTGCTATAGTACAAATCTTTTTTTCTTTGAGTTCTAAATAGAGAAGTAAGGAGAATACACTGCTAATGATACTAGCTACATATGTAAGTGGATGAATTTCAAATCGATTTTCGACAAAACCTATTACAAACGCGAGGATGAGTACGAGACATATATAAGAGAAGATTTTTTTTAGTTTTGATTTAAAGAATAATCTTAAAAATAATCGAAGCATTTTTTCTTGTTTATTTCTTCTATATTGCTGGTTTAAAGTAAAGAAAAAAAAGTAAAAATTTAAGAATTTTGGTTTTGGTTTTTTTTTTTGAAAGCAGTGAATTTTATATAGCTATTATGGTTTTGCTTGCTCTATCTCTGTTCCGCACCATTTACAAAATTTATCGTCCTGTGTTAATTTACTACGACAAAATGAACATGTTTTCGACTTTATCGGAGTTACCATGACTGGTTCTTTAGTGCTCCTTCCTTCAATTTTACCTCCACAGCTCGGACAAAAGTGCGCGTCAGGTCGGAGAGAATTTCCACAACGAATACAGTTAGTATCTAATGTACTAGGTTTTTTTATAGCTGATTTTGCGGGGGGAGTTTTAGCATTAGGCGCTGATTTTGGTTTTAATTTCTTCTGTCCTCTTCTGGCCAAGAGAGCAACAACAATGACGACTCCAACAACAACTATGAGAACAATTAATATAGGTTGAATATCTATCCATCGATCAATTGATGTAATTCCTGTATCGTAGGTCACATCAAATGTAATTGTCGTAGTTTCTTCTGGAGAAAGCATTGGGTCAAAATAAACAAAGAAATACCATGTTCCATCTCTTGTAACCTCAAATGTGTTTTGAGGGATTAATTCCACGCCTTCAATATAAAAATCAGCGGCTGATAAATCAATCACATTCGCAGCAGAATAATCAATTGTGAAATTAACCACGACTG
>Ga0209979_1001203_pt1 | contig 29509 bp, 26 predicted proteins | sample AnhtaG_FD_183114 | JGI IMG/M metagenome (GOLD analysis project Ga0209979, IMG submission 183114) | Deep subsurface microbial communities from Anholt, Denmark to uncover new lineages of life (NeLLi) - Anholt_01485 metaG (SPAdes) (version 2) | ecosystem: Environmental > Aquatic > Marine > Oceanic... | reverse complement strand
ATACTATACCCAATTCCTCGAGCAGCTCCTGTAACAACAGCAACCTTCTGCTCAATCATATCTCCTCCACACTCCTTTAATAGAATTTAATAATATGCTTACTTATAGTTTAAAAAGGTTTCTCCTTTTTCCCGTTCCCTTAAACAACTGCTTTTATTTGTATTTGTCCAGACTCATTTATTTATTTTTTGACACTGCTGATACCTCTTTATACACATTGGCATAGAGGTCAGCATCACGAACAACACAGCCTGTTTTTGAACCCCAAACAACCATTAGCTGGGAACATCTACTACAGGTAATACAGCACTTCTTATCCTTCATTTGACCTTTTTCTAAAAGATCGCGGGCAAAATTAGGATAAGCAAAAGCTTGTCGACCGAATCCAGCTAAGGAATGATAGCCTTTTTCAATATTTGCCGCAGCAGCAGCTCCTCCAAATTGGCGTAGCCAACTATAACCCGTTCCTATTATTGGCAAATCAGGCACCTCTTCTTGGATCTGATGGGCAAATTTAAACATTCTTTCTACTCCTTTCAGGGGAGATTCTGGCTCTTTACAACCCCCCTCTACGGGCCGATCATAAGGTCGATTTACATGAGGATTAAAATAAGGTATACCAGCAGTTGCATTAATTAAAGATAAACCTAAATCATCCAATTCTTTGACTAATCTTTTGGGCTCACTTAAATTAACCTCCCATTCACCGCTATTATTATTTTTGCTAATACCCCAATTATTTTCCGAAAAAACTACATTAGAAATATTCAAACGAGTGGTAATAATTAACTTAGGTACTTCTTGTTTAATTAATTCTATAGTTTCTTTTAAAAATCTCGTCCTGTTTTGGTAAGAGCCTCCGTACTCTCCCTTCCTGGTTTTAGCCCCTAATAATTCCAATATCAAGTAACCATGACATGATTTAATATCTACCGCATCAAAACCCGCCTTATAAGCTAATTTCGCAGATTTTACAAAATTTTCCTGAATACATTTTAACTGTCCATCTTCTAATAAAGGATAGTTCTCATCAATATTTACTACTTTATCCAAAACAGAATGGTGAACTACAATTAAAGGTTTTCGTACCCCTTCAGGTTTACTAAACCTTCCGGAATGGTTTAATTGTAAAACACAAAAAGGCTCATGATGTGCCCCGTATTCTTGTATGGTTCTATCTTTGGTCATCCTTAATAATTCAGCAAAGGCTGGTTCTGTAGACTCATTTAATAAAAGTTGATGTGGATTAGAGCGGGCTTCAGGTAAAATAGCAGTTGCTTCAAACCAGATTAAACCAGCTCCTCCTTGAGCAAACCGTTTATATCTTCTAAAAGTTAATTCTCCCGGACTACCTTGTTCATCACTGTCGCACCCCTCCATAGGCTGAATAGCTAATCTGTTAGGAATTCGGTGATTATTTATCATCAAACTTCGATTTAAGACCTCCGTGTTCTCTGAAAAATCAAGTTCAATATTTTCCTGATGAACTTCTGTCCGCAATTCTTCGAGACTATGGTAATTAAATTTTTTACTCATTACTTCTCTCTTTCAATAAATTTCTTTATTTATATAGGACTTCCATACTTTTTCGAACCAAAATTTATCCTGGGGAATCTCTCTCACGGGAATCCAATTTATTTTCTGAGTTCTTTCCCTATATTGATATTCTAAAATAAATTTTCGCAACCTCACTAGTTCGGGGCGGTATTTCCATTGCTCATTTAATTTTTCACTTATTAATTCGCCTTGTTTATCTAAAACTAAATAAGAACCTCTACTCCCCCCGCCTGCCTCCAAATAGGCCTCTATGCTCTTTAATACTGCTATTTGGGTCAAACACAACTGTCTATTCTGGAAAAATTCTACTATTTCTGCCTTATCATTTAAACTTATTTCCCCCGAATTTAAGCGCTTATATTGAGTCTGGGCTTCTTTTAAGGACTTTTTAATATCTTGTAAGTTCCTGATATGAGCGGCATATTTAGTCATTCTTTCTTGAAATTCCCTACGGAAAGAAGACATATCTTGCCCTGATTTATGTACCCTCTGCAAGGCTTTTTGGAATAATTCTAATTTGGAGGCTATCTGTAATTTAGTTTGATCTAAAAAATCTTTCTTATTTAAAGTAAAATCTGAATATTTTTGAGAGATAAATTCCGCTGCTCGTAAACCTCCTACTTGTCCAGAATTTAAAGCAGAACCACCGGGGCGATGGACTCCATGGCTACCATTTACCTCTCCTATAGGAAATAAATGTTTAATATTGGATTCCCACCAAATATTACCGACTAAACCTCCATTATTATGCTGGGCACAAACAGCTATTTCTAAGGGTTCTTTACTTAGGTCAATCTCATGTTGTCGATAAAGATCTACTGCTAAGAAGTTCATTTGTTTTAAGCGAGCAAAAGGAGTATCTAAAAGCGCTTCTCCTTCCTTTAAATAAGTATAAGCTTCGGGGGCTAAATTGTTTAGGTTAAATTCTTCTAATTTCTGGTTTGCCGTAGGATTTTTTCTAAAATCAAGAAAAACTCGACGTCCTTTAAGAATATTTTCCTGATACACTAAAATATCGATTAAAGAGGAACCGTAATTTTTTATTTTCTCTACAGCAAATGGCCACTGATACCCCTTGAGAAATATTGCAGTAGCTAACTTTCCCATGGTTGGAAAATACTCATTTAAAAATTCCTTTTCGTCTGAACCATCTAATTTAGTACTAATGTAACAAGGAATAGCCTGCTGATAAGTACCGGATAAATTCCAACGAAATTTAGTAGATGCAATACCATACTGCCATTCAGTCAAATTTACCGCCTTTGCCCCCACCTCTAAAGCGATACCTGTGCTACCTAAATGTTTTTCCGGATAAACTGAAGTTTTATATAAACCACCGGGACCGCCAGTTCCCATTACAATATTCTCTGCTTGAAAAATAACTAAAGAGGATAGCCCAGTAGAAGCTAACTTTTTATTAATAGCTATTGCCCCCACTACTCTTTTTTCCGCTCCTTTTTCGTTGGTTAGAAGAGAAATTACTTCGTATTTATCCAGGATAGGGATTTTTTCCCTTTGCACTTGTATTAATAATTTTTTAAACATTTGTTGAGATGTCCAGGGACCGGCTGAGGTAGCTCGTTGTTTTGGATCATAATCAGTTTTATATCCTACATATCCACCATAAGCATTATGAGGGAAGGGAACACCAATCTCTACTAAGTGAAAAAATTCTTGGGGGGAAAGGGAAGCTTCCACTAAAGCAATATCTCCATGCATAGAGCCACCCGAAAATAGAGTTTGGGCCATGGCGTAGGCTGAATCTCTTTCTTGGCCAAAAAGAGAAACTTTATAATAAGTTTGCTTATCAGATCCAGAATTGTTAGAAGTACCTCCTCCTAAACATTCAGTAACGATTGCTATATCTTTAAGGCCAAAATTATGCAGATGAAGGGCACAATTTAGGGAAGCAGCTCCTGAACCAATAATTAAAGTATGACATCGATAGAAAGGAAGGGTTATTCCCTGGATAGAAATATATTCTTTTTTCATTTTACCAACCTTTTATACTTTTTATTTTGAAAAACAAAAAGTATTTTTTACTCATCTGGAAATATAGTTAAAAAGATACTTTCTATATTGCAGAATATCATTCTATATTATTTATTATAAAACAAAATTATAACTTTAGCAAGTTTTTAGTTGGTTTTTTCAAGTATCTCAAAGATATATTTTTCAGGAAGTATCAAATGCCAAGGTTAGCTGATTTAATCGGTAAATAAAGTTTTGATAAGGTATAGCAGAATAAAGCCTATTCTATTAATTTTAAAAATAGGGTGTAATAGATCTATTTTGTCATACTTAATTTTATTTCCCCCTAATTATTGAGCAGTTATACGAATCTTATAGCTTTATATAAAATGATTATCTCCCAAAAACTAAACTTTTATTATTGACCTGTAGATTTTTGGAGAAGAGCCTTATTAATATACCTAATTAATTCTAGATTCTGTCTGCCACATATCAGGATTATTTCCAAGTTTATTTTTTAATGTTTCAGTTATTTTATTAAGTTTCTCCAAAACATCTGAGGTAAGTTCTGTTTCAGCTGCTTTAACATTCATATTAACTTGTTCTGGATTACGCGCTCCAGCTACAACGCTTGTTATACCTTGTTGATTAAGAATCCATGCTAGGGAAAGTTGAGGCATACTAATATTAAGATCATGGCTAATTTTCCTAATTTCGTTAATAACATTAAATGTCTCTTTTTCAGCTCCCTTTTCACTATGCCGCGCCATAGGTCTTTTGCAAGAAAAGTGTCTGGTTCCAGCCCTTCCTTCAGGAACATCATCTGGAGATTTAAATTTACCTGTTAACAAACCTTGAGCTAGTGGACTGTAACATGTAATACTTACATTGTTTTTTATACATAAATCAACAATATCAAATTCAATTGCCCTAAATAACATATTATATGGAAGTTGATTTGCTTCAACTCTTCCCTTGCTCAGTAAATTTTTAAAATCATTCTTACCAAAATTTGAACAGGCAATAACCCTAATCTTTCCTTCCTGTTTAAGTTCTTCCATTGCCCCCATAGTTTCAGCAAAAGGTATTTCCAGATTAGGCCAATGTATATAATAAACATCAATATAATCTGTCCTCAACCTTTTTAAACTATTCTCACAGGCTTTTTTAACATCCTTTGGTTTAAGATGTTCTTTAGATACTTTTGAAGCAATAATAACCTTACTTCTACAATCTTCTAAACCTCGACCTACTAATTCTTCAGAATAACCATTTTCATATGCTTCAGCAGTATCAAAAAAATTTATTCCGCAATTATAAGCAGTTTTAATTGCATCAATAGCTTGTTTTTCATCTTGCGAACCAAATGTAATACCTCCAGCAATAGCCATACAACCCATTGCTATAGTACTAACTTTTAAATCACTAATCCCAAGTTTTTTATATTTCATTATATTACCTCTCCACTTTTATAACAGTAATAATAGTAAACTTAAACAAAAATAATTAAATTACATCTTTAATCGTACTTACTAGCTTCATCAACTTGGTTCCATATTCAATATAATTTTTATAATTTAATTCTTTGTTATTTGAATTATTGTTTTGTTTATGAAAAACAATAGTCATATGTGGTTCAATAGAAATACTCCTATTATAACCACTTTCTAATAAATCTTTTATAATTTTCTTAACACAACCACCTCCCTCTCCAGGAAATGTATATTTTGCATTGGGAAATATTCCTTGAGTTTCATTTAAATAAATACAATCTTTTATATGAACATGATAAATATAATCTTTTAAAAGTTTATATACCTCCCAAGATTTTTGTTTACCATATGGTTGTTTTCCCATTTTGTTATCAGAAAAAACTGGATTACCTGTATCAAAAATTATTTTAAAAGCATCAGAATCAATATTATTTATTAATTGCTCCATATGATTATATGATTGAGAAAAATAATTCATACAATTTTCATGGCCATATATAATTTTAGCATCCTTGCACATATCAACTAGATATTTTAACTTTTTTAATATTTCTTTATCTAATTTATGATTATCTTTAACATCTTTTAAGATAGCAAAACTCATACCCCTAATTAATTTTGTTCCCATTTTTTTCATTCTTGGAATAGCTCTATTTAATTCATCTATACTTTTTTGAAAATCTTCATCTTTTCTGGGGTCTTTAGCCCAATTAGCTACAGCACTACCAAAGCAATTTACTTTAATACCTTCATTAGCTAATTTATTATAAACATTTTCAAATTTTTCTTGTGATATATCAGTTATATTAACACCATCAATATTCCTGAGTTCAATATAATTCCAACCTAATTCCTTAGTTGCCTTAATTTGAACATCTATTGATTGCCCTGCTTCATCAGCAAATCCAGTATAAAATATTTTCATCACCCCTTATTAAAATTATATTTTTTATCATTAAAAAATTATACAATTCCAAAAGCTGCTGAAGGTTCAGGCAGTTTTCTTTTTATTTCATTTAAATGATATCCAAAACCAGGACCTGATATAGTTTGCAAATTTATTTTCCCATTACTTCGCCGATAAATACCGGGATGTACTTTAGCTTCGAATTTTGAAGCCTCTGGATAAAATTGCATTGCATTAGTCTCAACTCCCATTATTGTTCCAGCATTTGCTGCTAACAATACGTGTGGTATCTGGGCCAACATTGGATTAGTAAGGTCTTGAACCATTAATGTCATGCCATGTGCTTTTGCCCATGATAAACTCAATAATGCTCCTGTTTGAGTTTTACACGTCTTTAATGCGACACCAGTCCATCCCAATTGCCTTCCTATTTTAACAAAACTCCAATTATGAGCACTTTCATCCATAAAAAGTGGTTTTCGTGCCGAAACACTGTGAACATCTATCTTATATTTTTTTATATCATAAGGGAATGGTTGCTCTACATAAAGAATTTTACTGTATATCTGTGGATATTCTATCAATAATTTATCTAAAATATCTACAACATACTTAGGATTCTTTACAGTACAATTAAAATCACTTGTTAACCATTTTACTTTATATTCATTAGCAATTTCCCCAACTTGAATTAATCTATTATAGTCCCAATCTGAATCATTACCACGCAGTTTTACTTTAAGACATTTTAAACCATCTTTTTTTATCCAGTCTCTAAGTAAAATAGGATATCCATCATCAGGTTCATTTCCATTTAATTCATTTTCAAATAGTAAATCTTTACCTCCTACTAAATGCCAGGCAGTTAATTCAGAAACCGGGGTTTTTACCAAAAAATCTTCTGGATATTTTCCTTTAAATGAAACATTACTATTTTCAGCAGGAGATATAAAATAAGATAAGTCGTTATTCATATATTCTTTATTATAGGTATTATAAACTGGTATATTAAGAAGTTTACCATAAGCATCATGTAATGCAATATCAAATGCAGAACAACATATCAGGGCTGCCAGCAATGGCATATCTTCTTTTTCTTTTCTTTTTTGATTTATAGTTTTCAAAATAAGCGGTAATTGATATTTTAAAAATAAATAACCAATTTCCATTGGATGTCCTTTAACAGTAAATTTTACCCATTTTTCCGCAAGTAATCCACAAAATTCTTTCATTGTTTCGTGTCTTTCTTCATATGATAGTTTACTGGGCCATGCCCATTGTACGCTAAGAGGAGTTTCTCCCCAACCTTTAGCAATTTCGCCATTATTGTTTCTTACTGTCATTTCAACCCTGGCACAGGCTACACTAGTTAATGTTTCTAACCCAAATTTTAAAGGAACTCGTGTTTTTACAGGTAAAAAATATAATTTACTTCCTATACAATAAATATCTTTTGTCCTCATGTTCTATTTCACTCCCTATATAGTTTCCTTTTCTTTTAAAGTTTCTAACAACTTAATATACAAATCATCAGATACTGGAAATTGTATCTGTTTGTTCATTAGTCCTGAATAAAGAATAGAATTAGCTAACTGAACAGATTTAATTCCGTCAATTCCAGGAGATATTAATTTTTCATTTTTTAATATAGCATTAATAGTATTTTGAGTGATATATTTGTGTCCCTCATATATATCTTTAATTCTTATCTTTTTAATAGATGGAGCAACCCTATAAAATCCTTCTTCTGAATTTTTTATAATCTGTGGAAGAGGTTTTTTTAATAAATACAATGTAATATTCTCTCCATGTTCATAAACAAGTTTTCCTTTACTTCCAGTAATTTCAAGTCGATTAGTTCCTGGATAATCACCTGTTGTTGTAATAAAACTGGCACTTGCTCCATTTTCCATTTCCATTAAAACCGATACATCATCTTCAACTAATATATTATGCCACTTACCTAAATAAACCAATGAACTTAATTTTTTAGGAAGTCCAAAAAACCATTGAAAAAGATCCAGATAATGAGGACATTGATTAATTAATACCCCTCCTCCCTCTTCTTTCCAGGTACCACGCCATCCACCTGAATCATAATATTTTTGTGTTCTAAAAAAGTCGGTAATGATCCAATTAATTCTTATTATTTGGCCAAGAACTCCTTTTTTAATAATTTCATGAATTTTAAGATTTACAGGTGATACTCTTTTTTGGAACATAACTGAAAAGACCACATTTGATTTTTGAGCAGCCTCATTTATTCTAAGTGCATCTCTCGAACTTACTGCAACGGGTTTTTCGCAAATTACATGAATTTTATGATGAAAAGCTTCAATAGCTATGTCAGGATGAAAATAATGAGGTACAGATATAATTATTAAATCTACTTCTCCACTCCGAATCATTTCTTTATAATCTGTATATTTAGAAACTCCATTTAAAACTTCAGAGAAATTTCCTACTTTTAAATCAAAATCTTTAGGAATAGAAGTATCATTTAATTTTTTTTTGTCTTTATCACAAACGGCAACAAGTTGGGCACCTTCAATTTCATTTATATAACTACAATGAAATTTGCCAATATTCCCTAAACCTACAACACCAACTCTAACTTCCATATTATCACCCATTTTTATTACCTTTTTTAGACATTAAGGCCTGATCTCTTTTTTTCTTGAAGTATGAAACTTCGTATTCTAGTGATTCTAAAAATTTCTTTCTATCTTCTATCTTATACTCAGCTTGAACAGACAAAGGACCCTTATAATCCATTCTAACTAATTCAGCAAAAAATTTGGACCAGGGAACCATACCATTTCCAGCAGTTCTAAATTCTCTTTTAAAATCTCCTTCTGGCAATGTAAGTCCACTTCCAATTATATTATCAACACGAAAAATATAAGAGTCTTTTAAAGCAATAATGCTCAAATAATCTTTAACTATGTCAAGGCCAAGTTCCAATGGTTCTCCATTAATAACCATATGTCCAGGATCAATATAAGCACCAATATAATGAGGATCAAACCCCTTTATTAAATGCATTAATGAAGAACAATTTAGCCCCATCATATTTCCACTATGTGTGTGGTAACATATTTTTACATTATATTTTTCACCTAATTTTTGCCAGTCTTTTAAAGCATTCCTGACTTCCTTAACATTATCCCAATAATTGTCTTTACCAGGATTATACCTGAAATATCCCAATTTTATTAATCTAACATTTGAATCATCCATCGCCGATAATATTGTTTCAGCAGTTGGATGATTGGAATATAATAAATCTTCTGTATCTCCGGTTATCATTTGAACTGATAAACCTTCTTTTTTTAATATATTACATAATTGAGGAAGTTTTTCCTTTATATTTTCCGGATTAACAAGATATCCAGGTCTTACACATAAGTCATAACCATCTATATCTAACTCATGAGCACGTTTAATTAAATCTTTTTCATTATGATCTTTTAAAAATTTACTAAATAAAATAATATCCATTGTAAATCCTCCCTTTAAGCTATTGTACTAAGCATTTCTTTAGTAATTACCCTATATGGTTTCTGACCATTAAAAAATCTCTTCTGATCCTCAACAGCGTATTCTGAAACTCTATAACGACCTTCGTAAGTAAGACCTGCAACATGTGGTGTAATAATCACATTGGATAAATTACGAAGCTCACTCTCTACTGCTAATGGTTCATTTTCATAAACATCTAATGCTGCTACAAAACGTTCTTTTTTAAGTTCTTCTATTAAAACGTTCTCATCAATAATACTTCCCCTTGCTGTGTTAACTAATACAGCATCATTTTTAATTAATGCCAACTCTTTTTCTCCTAACATATGATATGTTTCTGGTACTGAAGGAGCATGTACTGTTATTATTTTACTATTACTTAATAAATAATTTAGTGAAACTTTTTTAATGCCTAGATTAACTGCCTCTTTATCAGACAAATATGGATCATAACAAATAATATTAGTTTTAAAAGGGGTTAAATAATCTGTTACAATACGTGCTACACTTCCCATACCTATAATACCAACTGTTTTATTTCTTAATTCCCAACCCCCTCTATCCTTTTTATCTTTCCATGTTAAGCCATTCTTCATTGCTTTATCAACATTTATTATTTTTCTCAATGAAGCAAGTATAAATAATATAGTTAATTCCGCAACTGAATAACTAATTGCATCTGCTGCATTAGTTATAACTATCTTTTTTCCCCATGCCAATGGACTTATATATGCTTTTACACTGCCTGCAGCATGGGATATTATTTTAAGGTTTTTAGCATTTTTTAATACTTTTTCAGTAAATTTTGGTGAACCCCAACTTGTTATTGCTCCATCAAATTCTGGAATAATATTGAATAATTCTTCCTCCGTATAATTAGAATCACCTTCATTTATTACAACTTCAGCAAATTGTTTCAAATCTTTAATAGTTTTTTCTTCCATAATTATTTTTCTTACATTTTTAGGTGGTAATACAAGAACTTTTGGTTTCATTATTTATCCTCTCCTTTTAATATTATTAATTTCTTCCCTAATATTACAATATTTTTCTATTTCCCTAACATTACTATCAGGAAAAAAAATAATATTTTATCCCTTTCCTGCTTTTAAATCAATTCCCCTAATAAAATATTTTTGACACATAAAAAATATTATGATACATGGCAATAAAGCTACTAATGAAGCACTCATCAATTCATTATAAAGTATAAAATCCTGTCCGCTTACTCAAGCGTTGCACTTCGTTATTGAACTGGGGTTGAATAAATTTTATTTTATTAAATAATTCTGATTTCCTTATTCTTATTTATAAAATCTCCAAATTTTTTAGTTTTGCAAAATATTTCAGTTCTTCTGTATAATCCCCATATGTTATAATTAAATGACATCCGAGTACACTTTCCAAATATTCCTCTATAGAATCTATTACGACACTTACTTGTGTACGACAAACAGGTAGCCTTGGAGCTATTACGGTTTTACCGATAAATAAATTTATTGCACTCATTTCTTTACCTACTCGGCATAACGTTACTATTTCTTCATTGTCAAGTTTTACCTGGGGGCTTACACCAATACCGCTCTCATGATGGCTTCTTAATACAAATTCACTTTTATTTTTGCCGTTCATATTTAAAGGTGCTGAGCAATGTGATAGCTGAATAATGTTGTCATCCATAACTATAGGATTTGCCATCCACCCCGGCTTGTCTGATATAGCCTTCATAAGCATCAACGTAAGTCCACTATCAAGATCTCCCTCACAACCTCCGATATAATCAATCGAATCGTTTAACTCACTTAAAGCCATACAACCTGTTGTTCCAAATTGATTTAGCAAACTAAAACAAGCAAGCACAACTGCATCACAATCATACTGCTTCACCATCTTCATTATAGATGAAGTAAGAATTGAGGCATTTGAAATATCAGAATTATTTGGTTCTTTTATTCCTTTTGCCAGTTTGATCCATTTTTTGGAATAATCATTTTCTTTGTCTTGAATTTTGTTATATATCGAATATAATTCACTTAGTTCACGATGTACAACTTTTACTCCAAAATTCTGTTCTATAATATCTAAATTTCTTGTAGCACTTATAACCCAGCTTTCAGTCCCTCCGATAAGCAAAATTTTCGCACCATTCAGTCTATCTGCTGCTCTTGCTGCTCTAAAAAGTTTATTCAGATCAAAAAACCCTTTAAAAACCTGTGTTAGTACCCCTTTTTGCTTGATAACTGAATAAAAATCCATAAACGCAGGAGCTGCATTTTTTTCAAGTACTTGCTTTGCTCTCTGAGTAGATATTATTCTTTTATCATATCCGGGGCAAATACATATTGCTTTATAAATATTAGTGGCTTTAAGCATCATAGTTTGTACTGACCCGCTCAGCGGAATCATTAAAGCAGTAGAATTTTTATCTTCCAACAAAACTTTGCTAAGCTCTGCTTCATTTGTAATTCTAAAAAATACAACACTATCGAGCTTTTCGGAAATACTTTTTTCTATTTCTTTAAAAGTTTTTTCAAGTTTGCTTTCCTCTGTCCAATACTTTAAAGAAGCATACATTATACATGATATAGACTGTTTTTCGATTAATTTATTCATCTTTTTGCCCCTTATATTTTAACATAATATGATCTATTTTAACTCCCACTGATTCCAAAATTTCTATGCTCGTATTATCAATTTTATTTTTTTCTTCCTTACTTAATACATTTAAAATAGCTCTTATATCCTCACCTCCTATTTCGATATATCTCTTTTATCTCTATTCTCAGTCCCTAAAAATGCTCTCTTCACATCTGAATTGTTTATTAAATCTTCCCCTTTTCCCTCAATAATTATTTTTCCTGTTTCAAGAACATAAGCATAATCACTAATGGCTAATGCCTTTTTAGCATTTTGCTCTACTAAAAGTACTGTAATTCCTGTCTTATTTATTTCTATAATTACTTCAAATAATTGTTTTACTAATAATGGAGCAAGGCCAAGAGAGGGTTCATCTAATAAAATCATCTTAACATTACTCATTAAACCTCTTCCCATAGCTAACATTTGTTGTTCTCCACCACTTAAAGTAGCGCCAAATTGTTTTTTTCTTTCTTTAAGTACTGGAAATAAAGTGTATATTCTCTTTATCTTATCATAAAGAGTCTTATTATCTTTAATTAAAAAACCACCCATCATTAAATTTTCTTCCACCGTCAGATTAGAAAATATTTTTCTTCCTTCGGGAACTTGTATGACACCCAATTCAGCTATTTTATGGGGTAATTTAGGCAAACTTTCATTCTCAAATAAAATTTGACCTTTTGTATATTTCACGATACCAGAAATAGCGTTTATAATTGTGGTTTTGCCTGCTCCATTTGACCCTATTATACTAACTATAGTTCCTCTTCTGCACTTAAGGGAAACACTATTTATTACTGGAAGTTTCCCATATTTTACCTCTAAATCAAGAACTTGCAGCATATTTAAAACTCCTCCCCTAAATATGCAGAAAGCACATTTTCATTACTTTGAATATGTTCTGGACTTCCCTTCGCAATAGTTTTCCCAAAATCAAGTACATATATTTCCTCGCATAATTCCATGATCATTTCCATACGATGTTCTACTAAAAGTATAGATAAATTTTGTTTTCGATATTCTTTTTGAATCAATTTAATAATATCAATTAACTCTATTACTTCATAAGGATTAAGCCCAGCAGCTGGTTCATCTAATAATAAAACCTGGGGCAAAAGAGAAAGCGCACGAGCGAGATCAACTCTTTTTTGTAAACCGTAAGGCAAATTTGTGGGTTTTTCATAGAAATAATTAGTGGGTACTTTTACCAAATTTAAACTTTCTTTAGCAAGGTTTCGAAATTTTTTATTCTCTCTCAAAACAATTTGTGGCCAAAAAAGAGCCTGAAAAAAATTATATCTCATCCTATAAGTATAAGCTATTTCCACGTTACTAATCACATCTAATCCTCTAAATAATTTCAAGTTCTGGAAAGTTCTCGCTATCCCAAATCTGGAAATTTGAGATGACTTTAGAAATGTTATTTCTTTCCCTTTGAAGAAAATTTTTCCTGAAGTCGTTTTAGTAATTCCTGAGATCAAATTAAAAAGGGTCGTTTTTCCTGCTCCATTAGGACCAATTATCCCAATTAATTGATTCTTTTTTACTTTCATTGAAAAATTATCTAAAGCTATAATTCCTCCAAAATGTTTTGATATATTTCTGACTTCTAATAGATTCATGATACACCTTCATATATAAATTCAAGTTACCAGACAAATAAGGGAATACCGGGAAACCGGGCGAGTGAGAGTGAAAGAATATGAGAGAAATAAATTTGAGAAAAATAATCTTGTAGTAATATGTCAATTTATGTAACTTTTTAAGTGCGAAAAAAGAAAATTCCTATAGGGTTTAAATTAGATTTATAACTAAATTTATCTCAACGGCGTTACTAAGACTCCCACTTCTACAAGTGAGGGTAAGTGCCGCCAAGTTTCGAAATAAGTGCGGCTAAGATTAAGGTGGAGTAAAAACTCCATCTTAATCAAGTCTTCTTTATAAAAGAAAATAATTATCCCTTAATAGCTCCCGCCAATCCCTGTACGAAATATTTCTGGAAGAGTAAAAATACAATCATCATAGGGATTAGTGATAAAGAAGCTGCAGCTGCCATAGCTGTCCAATCAGTAGAATGTTCACCTACAAAGGTAAACATTCCAACACCAAGGGTTCTTAACTCCGGTCTACCGAAGGTAAACACCAGGGGAATCAAAAATGCTTTCCATGAGTTGACAAATGTCAATATAGTTACTGTTGCAATGATTGGTTTTGCTAAAGGAAACATGATATAGAAAAACTGCTGTAGAAAATTACAGCCATCTATTTTAGCGGCATCTTCTAATTCTTTAGGTAATCCCTGGAAAAAACCTGAAAACAAGAGAACATTTACAACTAAACCACCACTTGAAGCCAATATCATACCATACCTTGTATTTAATAAACCTAAACCCTTTACCAGATTAAAGATTGGAATAATCGTTGTAACCTGAGGAACAACAAGTGAAACTATCATAGCTATTACCACTACTTTACGACCAGGAAAAGGAAACCTTCCTATAACATATCCACTGGTAGATGCTAAAAAGATAGCCAAGAGTACTGTTCCTGCAGCATAGATAAAAGTATTCAGAAAATAGCTAGAAAAGTTAGCACTTTTCCAGGCCCTAAGATAATTCTGAAATTCAAATGGTTTCGGTACAAGATTCATACCGCCTTCCCACATTTGTGCTGAAGTCTTTAAAGAAGTAGATAATGTCCAGACAAAGACGTATAACCAAATTATCACCAATATTATTAAAAAACAATGAATTATATATTTCCCTTTAAAAGTCCTCATATTTAATCATCCTTTAATTTCTAACTTTTCTTACAAGAATACCCTGGAACGTTCCAAAGCCCATTACTAAAATCCCAAAAAGAACAGCAGCGGCCGATGAATAACCAATCTTGGTTATCGCAGAACCAAAAGCATTCCTATAGATAAATGTAGCAACGACATCAGTTGCAAAAGATGGTCCCCCACCAGTCATAGTAACAACAATATCAAATACTCTTAATGAATTTACAATACCTAATAAACTTATAATAATAATAATGGGTTTCAAGACAGGAATAGTTATTTTAGTAAAGGTCTGCCATCCATTTGCCCCATCAACCTCAGCAGCTTCATAAAGTTCAGTAGGAATAGATTGTAATCCAGCCAACCAAAAAATAATATATTGTCCAGACATATGCCATACCTCTACAAATATAACTGCCCATAATGCTGTAGAAGACTTACCTAGAAAATCTATTGCACCAAAATTAAAATTACTTAAGATTTCATTTACTGGTCCATTCCATGGAGCCAGGATAAATGTCATTACAGTACCTATAATAGCTGTACTGGAAACAACAGGTAAAAAAAACATAGCCCTATAAAAATTTGAACCCTTTAACTTTGGATTATTTAAAATCCCGGCTATAAATAATGATAATGGAAGCTTAAATAAATTTTGCCATAGTACATACTGAGCTGTATTGCCAAGGGAATTCCAAAAATAACCATCCTTTAATATATCAATATAATTTCGTAAACCTACCCAATATGTCGGCCAAGTTGCAAAACCATCCCACTGGAAAAATGAATAATAAACACTAGCAATTATTGGCCATAAGATAAACATTCCAGATACAATCAATGACGGTGCCAGGAAAATATAACACCACTTATATTTTACAATTTTTTCTCTTAATGTTGCTTGATACATATTCTTCACAATTAATGATTTTTTGCTTTTCAATGTTATTTTCTTTCCTAATTAAGTGTTTTTTACCATTTAAAGATTCTTAGTCACAATGTATTAATAAATATATCAGATTCAAAAATACATGTATATCTACATTTTTTTATGATAGATTATTTTTTAAACTTATTTAATATATCCAAAGTTTTGAATATAATCTAAAAACTTGTATATAAAAACAAGAGATCTTACTTAAACTCACTCTTATAATAAACTTTCATTCGAATTAATGCTCCGCTTCGCTACGCAACTTTAAAACCTTTTAATCAACACATTTTAACTCACCTCCACAATTACCACATTGCAGTATAGGCATATTATCAGCTTTTAAACCATCTACTGCTGCAAATGCATCTACTACAAAGTCTGGCACTTCCTGTTCATAAGCAAGCACATTTACCACAACGATAATTGTGCATACTTACTTTTTTCCTGTGAATGGAAGATCCATCACCCCTTTCCTTTGGTTTTTCTTCTTCGAATTCGATTGGGTCATATTTACCTCTCTCTATCTCCTTTAATTCATCATATATTATCCCATACTCTGGAACCCATATCTCCAATAACATCATTTCTCCTCCACATTTGGGACACTTAAACGGATCCTTGCCTGTCAAATCTTTTATTCTCTATTCTCTTCTTAAGCTTATTTATCTTAGCTAATGACCAAACTTCTCCTACAGGAACATCATAGATTGCTGAAACTATACCAATCATCCCAGGTATCTGCCTTATTTGGTCAAGACTTACTGGATCATCCTCTCCATACCATCTAAATGTCATTTTCATTTTTATAAATTTCTTTTCTACTTTTTTAATTTTTTTGAATTTATTTTTAGTTCGGGGGACAAAACCTTAACAATGAAAAAGACTCTCCTTCTTGAGCTTCCAATTTTATTTCTTCTATTCCTGCCGGCAGAAAAAAACTATCCCCTCTTTTCAAGAACAATTCTCCTCCTTGCCAAAAAGCCTTGCCTTTTCCTGACTTTACTGTAAAAATAGAAAAAATTTGCTCGCAATTTTTGAATTTATATTTATTAAGTACTTTATATAATTTCATTTTAAAATAAGGGGTGTCCATTAAATTTATTTCTTTAAAACCTATATTTTTTTCTATATTTTTTTTATTTATATTGATATCAATTTTCCATTTATTTCCAACTTGTTCTCTTGTAAAACCCTGGTAATTAAAACACTCAAACATATTATCAAAACCTATTCCCTGGTGACAGAAATCATCTGCTATTGTCTGCCCGGAAGGAGTTGTTTTTTCAACCCTAATGGTATAATCTGTTGGTTCCTGAATCTCCATCAAAAAACAACCTGGACCAATAGCATGTGGAATACCCCCCTCAACTAAAAATACATCTCCTGGCTCGACATAGAACTTATGTAGAGAATTAATCATCCCTTCTATATCCTGTTTTCGAAATAATTCTCTCCATTTTGCTTTATTCATTCCAGGCTTAAAACCTAATAAAACATATGGTGATTCACCATTAATTTTACGTCCTCCTAGAATATACCATGCTTCTGTTTTCCCAAAATTAGAATTAAAATATGTCTTGGCATCCTTTTTATCTGGATGAACTTGTATAGTCAAACGTTCAGCCGAATCTAATATTTTGACCAAAACAGCAGTATCCTGTCCATACTTTTCTAGATGCTTTTCTCCCAAATAAAAAGCAGGATTACTAGTTATCAACTCTTTTAGTAAAACTTTTTTTGAACCCAGCTGAATATAGCTTAAACCCTCATTTGGGCTACTCTTTTCAATATTTCTGGCTTCAACTAGAGATCCTATCCATTCTTCTGGTTTATTACTATCTTTGGGATCAATTTTCTCTTTAAATTCATCTATTAATTTCCCCCCAATATAGGTTCTAGCCACTCGATTAGATATTAGCTTTAATGGCATCTTTATATTTTTCATGCCAATCAACCTTCCTTATCTCTTTTTTAAAATCAATCAAATTTTATTGACTCTCTTTCAATTCCTCATATAACTCTTTCATCCTTTTTTTTACAGCACTAGTTAAGGGAGGACAACCGGGCTCAAATACCCCCTTGCCAAAATAAGTCTTAGCACAATTACCATAAATTATATTAAAACCTTCTCCTAGTTCTCCTGGATAACTTTTGCCTGCAATTAAGTTAATCTTCTTAAGAAGTTCCGGATCATCAACATTGTTTTCCTGGTAAAAAGCAAATATTCCATTACCTAAAGCTCGTTTACATCTATCACAAGCATTATCTGAATATATACCTAATGAAGCCTTATATTCGTCTACATAATTAGCAGGTTTCGGTAAGTCAAAATCATATTTTTTTAATTCACCATCTATTTTAATCTTATTAATATCCATCTCACCTAGCCCAGCCTTTGCTGCTAAAACTACCGAATTTATATCTTCAGCTTGGTAGCCTATAATCTTTGCAGCTATAGTATCTAAGGCAACAGGATCAGTTGAAGCCATTATGAAATCAGTTTTTAAAGGCTGTCCTCCATTTGCTGGAAAACTACCCTGTAAAGAATATATAGCATCAGTAATTATCAAATCAACTTTGATCGTTCTGTTTAAATCAACAATCGCCTCATCCAGGCCAGCTAAATGCACCAATCTGGTAATATTTCTAGGCAAAAAACCCATTACATTTTTCAAGGCATTTGATATATTTGTCAGGACGTGGGTGCGGAGCCCAGGCATATTAATAACAAAGTCAGCTTCGTCAACTACCTTCGCTATAGGAAGGGGGAAATTAATAACGTAATTTCCTGCCTGAGGGTCTACTAATATAAATTCTTCATTATCAAGGTTAACTACTTTAGCATATTTATAGATATCCTGGTATCCATAATCCTTAAATACATTCTCTATATTACCTCCACGCTCACCTACAGTAACTACTGCACCTAATTCATAAAGCCTTTTTGACAGTGCCAAAACCAGGCCGGGATGGGTAGTCCGACCAGTTTCAGGCTTTTCATCAAGAAGCATATTGGGCTTAATAAAAACCTTATCCCCTTTAGATACATACCTATTAAGTCCGCCTAATTTTTTCAACAATTTATCTAATGAATTCTCTATAGAATTTTCATTACATTTTTCTATTATAACTTTACTCATCTTATTCATCTCCTCAAATAACATATAGAACAAAATATCCTACAGCCAGCTATTATAACATAGTCGTAAGCATATTATGGCTTAGTTATCCATGACAATGCCAGAAATTAAATATCTAATTTTTTCATATACTGGCGCATCTTCATAGCATATTGCATTATTGCTATATCTGCTTCTTCTATCTCCGGATGCCAGGTTTTTTCCCATTCAAGTGAAAGATAGCCCTGATATTTTCTTTCCTTTAGTAATTGTAATAAATCTTCTAATGGTAATAAACCGGCGGCTAATAAAACATAGTGGTCTTCACGTTCTTCAGAAAAGCTGAGCCAATCTTTGAAATGTATATGATATATATAGTCATTTAAATAATCCATTGTAGTTACAATATCCTCTCCAGCCCTAATTGAATGGGCAACATCCCAGAGTACACCACAGTTTTCAGTCTGACTTCTTTCAAATATTTTTTTTACTTCTTTACCTTTACTTAAAACATCATGGGTTTCCAGTAGAACCTTAACATCCTTTTCACCCGCAAAATCATCTACCTGATCAAAAGCCTCAGCAATCCAGGAAATTACCTGTTCTAATCGATATGGATTATTAGCATCTGAACCAAAGGTCCTTACATAAGGTGCACCCACATCTGAAGCCAATTCTATCATTTCCTTTAATTCATTAATATTTTCCTTTCTTATTTCAGGGTCATCTTTATTAAACCTTGAATAAGCTGTTACACATGGTATCTCAAGATTATTTATAGAAAATAATTCCTTCAATTCCTCACGCTCTGCTTTATTATAGTCTTTACTAATATGAGGGGCCTTACCCCTTAACTCTACCCCATCATATCCATTTTCTGAGGCATACTTCACAATTTTATTTATATCCCAATCAGGACAGGCCAATGTACTATAAGATAATTTCATTTTTATTCACCCTACTATTTTTTTTATTTACTCACTCAACTTTCGGAGGTGAATTTTACGCATAAAGTCAGGTTAGCCATAACTTCATTCACGGAAAATGGCTAACCTGACTAAATAGATTAAGTCCGAAAGTTGTATTATTTATATCTAGAAACAGGACCTGGAAGTGATACTTCTATCTCCTCTTTCCCCCATGTTATTATAAAATTATTATTTTTCTGTCTGCAAAATATCTTTTTTTGACTTTGATTCCCTTTCAAGCCAGCATCTACTTTAAAGATCACAGGAACTAATGGTCTTATTTTATTCTTTGATTGCCATAATGGATAAGTACCCGGACGATTATGATATATATCTTCTCCTGCTGGCATTAAAGTGATATTTCCCTCAGGACCGGAGAGTTTCTCAAGAACAGAATAAGTGTCTCCGTTATCTAATGCAGCAATACCCGAAAACCTAAGAAATAGTGGAACCGCGGCATTATGGTAAATGATATAGACTTCACCCTCTTCAAATAAAAGATGATGAGTGGTCATAAAACAACTATACTCATTTTCTAACTCTATATCCCAGCTACTAACACAGTGCTTCTCACTGGTTTTCAATTTACGCGGATCTGTTCGATATAACCAATTTTCTCCATCTATTGATATACCACTCTGATTGGGGTGCTCATCATTACCATCCCCTACCAGAAACATACCTGTCTGAGTTGAATAAGAATGTTGATAATATTTAATAGATCTCTGCCATCTATCACCATTGAAGGCATTATTTATATTATAAAGCCTAGCACCCCTTGTAAGAGACTTCTTCAATACAGCGCCATGTTCAAGTACTGCTGTACCAGTGCTAATATCCTTTTCTTCTACCTGCCAGTACTGATGGTCTTCAGGCAAGAGTAGACTGGAAAAACCATGACAGGCAAAGTATTGAGCCCCATAGTCAAGATAAGTCTCTTTCAGTTTTTTATTTTCTGCAAAATATCCAGGTGCCAATAAACCATTTTTATCAATACAATTATTATCAAAGAATAACTTCAGGGTACGGTCTACCATTCCCCTAGCCAATCCCAGTTCAGGAGACCACATATCATTAGCTATCATCCATCCAATAGGTGATAAATTTACAAATCTATAGCAAAGCGATCTCCCCTGAGGTAATGCATAACCATCTTTATCAAATAATAATGGGTAATTCTTCAAATATGCCTTGCTTATCTTCCTTATTTCCTGACCATATTTACTTCTAAAACCCTCATCGAAATAATATAGCATCTGCATGTAAAGATGGAAACCATGATTATTATACCAGTCATAGGCCTTATTGGCCCCATCAATAAACCAACCATTACCACGATACCAGTTTAAGCAGCGTTCAAACATATCCTCCATCTCAGGACGGTTTGATTTAATACCAAGCTCTTCAACCAAGATAAGTGGTATCATATGGAAGAGGTAATGATTATTATCATGTGAATCATTTCTGGCAGACTTATCTAAAAATCTGGCTATATTCTCTTTCTCTTTGTCATTTAAGGGATCCCAGAAATATTCTCGAGCCAATAAAATGGCTGTGGCTATCTGTGAACCAATAGGTGAATAGTCTCCCAGTCTATCCCAATATCCTGATGAAGCTGGATCTGTAATATAATTAAGGCCTTTCCTCCATTTCTCTACAAAGTTGATACCATTGATTTTGTCTGAACCAACTGCCTGAGCATAGAAAGCCGCTGCGATCATCGACCTCTCAAAGACCTCCCCTGGACAACATGTATATCGATAGTTCTCTGCTTGGTCCCTAAAAGGTAGAGCAGGTAAACCATTCTCATCCATATGTTTGACTATTCCCAGTATTATCTCTCTACAATATTCTAATATATCTTTACGTCCAATCCCTGTCTGTTTAACATCATCTGCATATATAAAATCTGTCATTAAAATATTCCCTCCAATGTTGTAATACCTTAACTTCATTCCGAGGTATTTAATCCCCTATATTAATACTTTTCAAACATGCACTTAAAGGAATTTTAAGCTATAATTCAGAAATATATTTACCTGGTGATTGGTTACTGAGTTTACATAGTAAATTATTTCTTCAAAAATAGCCTTTATCTCTTCGCTCAATTTAGCAGTACTTTCATCTACACTTAATTTTTCATATATTTGTTTAGCCCTTTGAGTGCGCTCTTCATTTGTCATATCAAGCTGTTAATATATCCTGTTTAAGGTCCCGATAACTGCAAAAACAAAACTCTTTAATACCTTTTTGTCTGCTTCCTGGTTCTCCAGATTTTTATCCAGTATTCTTTCTAAAGTATTAAGGGCTTCTTCCTCTTGCCCATTAGTTACAAACTGGATTAATCTTCTTTCAAAATCCAGTGGATAAAAATAGCTATTATCTTTCGTTAATGGAATATCTTCCAGGGATATAGTCAACTTCTTATCTGTTAGAATCCTGTTCTCCAGAATGGTCAAGGCATCATTGAAAGATTCTTCAATCTGATATATCGAGCCAAGCGATTGACCCACAGCAGCTACCATAGTCAACTCAAAACTGGCTTCGATTTCTGAGAGTACTGGATCGAGCAACTTTCTAATCTTGTTTTGTTCATTCTCTTTAATAATCAAGGCATATCTTTTATAATTTAGCTCTAAAATTTCAAACTCCAGAACATATTGCAATTCCTCTTTAATACTATATATCTTTTACTAATATTTATTTCCATTTATTCTTCAGTAAACCGTTAAATAGACAATGAAAGGTGAGGTAGCAAATACACTACCTCACCTATTTGTGTTTTTAGTTCTTGTAATCTTCCAATGGACTCCAATCAGGGAAGATAAAGTCTTCTAAGCTGACGTCATAACCCTCATCTATTGCTTTTTGAATATTACGTTCAAGACCTTTTTGCATTAATTCATTCCATTTTGCTGCTTCTTTCTGGTAATCTACATCTCCACCAAGGGCAGAAGTCATAATGTCGAAGATATCTGGGCTGACATATGGCCACTCAACAGCGCCAGCTTCAGGATTGTTATAAATAGCTTCTGGAGCAGTTACAACATAATCTTCAGCAATTTGTAAAATGGACTTTCTATAATCATCTGTAATATATTTGTCATAGTCAACATTCTGGTTTCCTGGGAAAGCAAAGTTTCTTTTCAATAATTCAGTTTGAAAGTCAACAGAATGTAACCATTTGAATACCCTCATAGTTTTTTCCATATCTTCAGTAAGGGCTGAAACATAAACTTGACCGTGATTAATATTCATAACCTTATATGCTACACGACCACTATCAGGCACAGGAGTTGGAGCAATACCAAAGTTTACTTCTGGGAAACCCATTTCTCCCCATACACGTTTCATCCACTCACCATCAAAATAGAAAGCGGCTTTTCCCTGTGCAAACAATGCTCTAGCAGTACCTTTATCTATAGATGTCCATCCAGGAATAATGCTGCCGTCATCTACTATTCCCTGAAGTAGGTTATAAACATTCATATGCTCATCATCATCAGCCTTGAATTTACCATCACGGTAATCAAAACCAACATGACCATATCTTACATCAGAAGAAGCGACTGTAGATGAAGCAAATAAACCATTGAGAATCCTGTGAAGTTCAAACCCAGGTTTTCCTGACCATACTATACCGTAATATTTACCATTGCCTACTTCAGTTATTTTCTTTGTTACATTACGGAAATCAGAGAATGTTACTGGTACATCTGTTTCAGGATCTAGACCAGCTTCAATCATTACGTCCTTATTATAGAACATCAAACCATTAAGCATTACTTTAGGATTGTTATAAGGAACTGAATATAGTTTTCCTCCAAAATACATTTTACCTTCAATCATTAAAGCATCATTAAATTGAGACAAAAATTCATCATCAACATATTCATCAATAGGAGTAATCCATCCTTGATTGATAAAACTACGTGGATCTTGTTCTGGTTGAATCCAGAATAAATCAGGACCACTGTCGCCTCTAAGGGCCATAGGTAAAATGCTAGTGTACTGTGTTAATACAATAGTATTAACTTCAACATCAATATCTGGATTTTCTGCTTCAAATTCAGCAGCCATTTCATCAAAGAATCCCTTTTGTTCCTGTGAATAGTGCCAGATAGTAACTTTTGTTCCTGCTGCACTAGCTACTACAGAAAATGCCATCACCATTACGAGCATAATAATTAGAATTGTATTTCTTTTCATTTTCCTAACCTCCTGTTTTTTTAATAAAAAAATCACTGTATTAAATATAGAACTACTTAATTGAAAACTCACCCCCTTTCAATCAAAAAACATCTTCGGCTAAATTACTTCAATATACTCAAGCTTTCATAATCCTCCCCTTCTTTTATCACCCCCAAAAGTAATATTTTGCTGATTACATCAGCAATTTATGATATCTTACTTAGCTTTTTATTTTATATTACGGAAGTTAATTCTATTTTAAATTCATCACCTACCCGAATTACCTTGTCATGAGGGATTTATCCAAAACTTTTATAGGGTAATTGGCTTGTTTTTCCATCATTTTATTTTCCTTTAATATATTTCTATATTATAGAAGATGATTCTATTCTATATCTTTATTTATATTATATAAAAATTCTTATTTTGTCAAATATTTCTTTTACATTTCCTTTACATTTTCATGTGAGGCAACGGGATATACGAATTAGCTTTTTTGTGCTACTTAAAAATTAAAATTAAATTATTTAAAAATAGTAAAATACAACCTGCCTTTTGGTTTTAGTAATAGTACTACCTTTGTACTCTGCCCGATATTGCTCCGCTAGCTAAGCTTTTTACCTCCTCCAGTGAAAGTAAAGGTAAATCACCTGGAATGGAATGCATGAGACAAGATGCCGCTACTGCAAATTCAAGAGCTTCCTTATCACTGCTTAAATTATTCAAACCATAAATTAAACCTGCAGCAAAAGTATCTCCACCTCCTACCCTATCTACAATATTATGAATTTCATACTTTTTTGAAATAAAAAACTCCTTCCGATTATTAAGCACTGCTGACCATCCGTTGTAGTTTGCAGAATGGCTTTCCCTTAAAGTTATAGCAATTTTTTTGATATTAGAATATAAGCTAAGAACTTTATCAGTCAATTCTCTATACCTTTCTGTTTGAAGCCTTCCTGACTCAACATCTACACCCACTTTAACCCCAAGAGATTTCTGACAGTCCTCTTCATTTCCTAAGGCGATATCTACATGTTTAACCAACTCACTCATTAGCTCAGGGGCAGATTTTCCATATTTCCATAAATTTTTCCTAAAGTTAAGATCACATGAAATGATAATGCCTTTTTCTCTTGCTTTTTTCACTGCTTCTAAGGAAAGCTCTAAGACTGAAAGAGAAATAGCTGGAGTAATTCCACTAATATGAAACCAACTCACTCCGTTAAATGCCTTGCCCCAGTTAATATCACCAGGTTTTGCTTCAGCAATAGCTGAATGAGAGCGATCGTAGATAACCACAGAAGGTCTTTCGTTAACTCCGGCCTCCAAAAAGTAGACACCCAACCTGTTCCCCTTTCTCACAATAAGTGAAGTATCTACACCCTGTCTTTTTAGCTCTCTAACACAAGCATCCCCAATTGCGTTATTAGGAATTACAGATATGTAGGCTACATTCAAACCAAATCGGGCCAGTCCCACGGCTACATTTGCTTCTCCTCCTCCAAAGGTGGCTTCCAAAAGAGGGCTCTGAAAAAATCTCTCCCAATTGGGTGGTCTAAGTCTTAACATTATTTCTCCAAAAGTAACATATTTTTTCACTGTTTCCTCCATTTCAAAAATTATTTTTGCAAAAGATGAATGGCAAATCCTGATACTTCTTGATCTAAATAGATTGCTTTAAGTTTGCCATCCTTTTCTTTAGCAGTCTCGGGAAGAACTGAAATGCCTTTCATTTTTAAGTAGGTTATTGCCCTGTGAATATCGTTAGTAGCGATAGCAATATGACCATGTTTTCCTAAAAATCTGTTTTTGATAACCTCAAATCCTGAACCAGCAAAAAAGGAACTCGTTCCCTCTTTTACAGGAAGATAAAAAAGGCGTGAAAGTAGGTTTGCAGAATTAAGAGCTTTGTCTTTACTTTCCTCATTTATTCCCAGATGAGCGAACTCAAAACCGAGCATTATAGAAACCGCTTCCTTGGTAAGTCTAGTAATCTCATCAAAATTGCCCGAAGAGATGAGTTCGGCCTTTACCATCCAACTACCACCACAGGCATGTACTTTATTATTGGATAGGTAAGAACATAAGTTATTCTGGTTAATCCCTCCTGTAGGGATAAATTTTATCCCGGTATAAGGTGCTGACATAGATTTAAGAAGTGCTAATCCCCCTGATGCTTCAGCAGGAAAAAACTTTGCTACCTCAATTTCTCTCTCCAAAGCCATCTCAATTTGGGTTGGGTTATTTATACCAGGAATTACCGGAATGCTGTTTTTAATACAATAATCCACTACTCTTGGGTTAAAGCCTGGGGATACAATAAATTTGGCACCCGCAGAAACTGCCTTTTTTGTCTGTTCAACTGTTAATACTGTCCCTGCTCCCACTAAAAGTTCCGGAAGTTTTCTAGTTAGAGTTTTAATTGACTCTTCTGCAACAGAAGTTCTAAAGGTAATCTCAGCAATAGGGAGATCACCATCAATAAGTGCTTTTCCAAGTGGGAGGGCATCTTCAGTTTTTTCAATTTTAACCACAGGGACAATTCCCAACTCACCAATTTTCTCAAGAACTTCATTCATCTAAATGACCTCCTTTTTGCTTTATTTTTTATTAACTTTCTAGGATAGCGATTAGATAGAAGTAGCCTTATCAAAGTCGAGTCTCTTAAGTAATGATTAGTTTACTCAATATTTTTATAGTATAATTAAACTATACTTTCTTATTTATTTACTAATATTATTCTACATTATAGAAACTGATTCTTTTTAGAATACTTTTCTATATTATATATAAAATTTCAAAGTTGTCAAATAAAATTTGAAAATAAATTTTACACATTGTCCAGGGCATACTATATAATTTTTAAATTATTGATATTTTCAGTGTATTAAAAAATATAGTTAGTGTAAACTTTAGTGGGGTGGTAAGAAAGAGAAAAGAATATATGAATTGATAGAATAAACTTTGATAAGATAAAATAGAGGATATATTTAACGTTCACCATGTCGGTAAATTAAATCAATTGGAGGTTTATAAAATAAATTCAAATCGTAGATAGCAGTAGTTGAATATTCAAATTTTAATAAACTAATATTTTTTGATATAAATAGATTTTTTAAAGATAATCTAAATAGAGCTTAATCCAATCATATAAAATTTACGACTAATTAAAAAATCGTTAAAATGTAAGATCGAGCGGTATCCCCGAAACTAATATTTTTAAAAATACATAAAATCTAGTTTCTTTAGAATGACTAGTCTCTTATTTTATTCAAAGTTTTAGCAGTAGTTCTGGCGGCAGTATCTGGGTCCGGTAATGGGAGTATCTCTGCAGAGATATAACCCTGATAATTTATTTTTTTTAGAGTGTTTATTATTTCCTTAAAATCCAGATGGCCACAACCTGGTGCCCAGCGGTTACTATCTGCAAAGTGAACATGGGTGATATAATCTTTAGCTTGAATAATGCTATCGTAAATAGAAACCTCTTCGATGTTCATATGAAAAGTATCTGCTAACAACCCTAAATTAGATGCTCTCACGCGCTTAATAAATTCAATTCCTTCGTTGAGGGTATTAATAAAATTGCTTTCATATCTATTTACTGGCTCTAAAGTAAGTCGGACATTGTGTTCTTTTGCAAATTCTGTACATTTTCTCAAACCATCGATAGTCCATTCTTCAGCTTCTGCCTGGCTTACACTTTCGTTAATTTTCCCCCTTATTAAACCAATAATCACCTGGGCATCAAAATGGGAGGCGAATATTATCTGGTCATTTATTCTGTCTACTGCCATCTTTCTGACAGCTTCATCTGGATCAGAAAAACTTAAACCTTCTTCCATGTAAGCTTGCCCGGTCCCTATAGCCGGGACTTCTAAATCATTTTCTTTTATTATCTTAATAACATTTTCTACTTTTAAATTTTTAGGATTCCTAACTGCCAATTCCGCGCCATCAAAACCTAAGTCTGCAACTTTCTTGATACTCTTTTCAAAATCTTCCTTAAAGGCTAAAGCCGAAAATTTAGTTGATGAAATGGAAACTACTATACTTTTTTTCATTATCCAATACTCCCATTATAATTAAAATTAATCTGGTAACTGTCAACTCGCAACTATTTCTTCTTCTTTGTTAGATACTATTAGTAGACAGGCGAGACGCCTGTCCTACGGGTTTTATATATATCATTAAGGGCGTATAGCAATACGCCCCTACATCTTTAACATTAAACACTTTCTAATAGTTTTTAACTCCTGATTTTTTCTTCACGATATACTATTTGCTAAATACTATATACTAAATATAGATTGCCACACTCTCTACACTCGTTCGCAATGACAAATAACTATTCACTATAGACTATTTATTTGCCCGATATATGGTAACTCAAATACAGATTTCCAGCCTTTGCTCATCGGTTCTTTTAAGAATGGTTCCATTTCTTTAGGATCACGCAAGCTAATCTTTTCTACCGGTGGTAGTTTTCCTGCCGGATAGGTTTCCATAATCTCATCATGGACCAAAGTCAAATAGCTTAGAATTGCAGCAATAGGACGTTTTGCTTTTTCAGCACTCGATCGAGTCGGACAGCCTACTACTCCTTCCGGAACTGCTGCTCTTTCAATAGCAGATTGACCCTCTCCTTGCTGCCACAGTTGAGGACGACGATAGGGGTCAACTGATGTATCAAAATGACCACCCGGCAATAAAGATTCCCCTTCAGTATCAACCGCATACTTCATATCTAACATATCTGGGAATAGTAATTTAGCAACAGATGCCTCTGCTTCATCAGCATGAATAAAATCTGTAGTGAGGCTATCTTTTCTATCAATAGGAATGAAGAATTCTCTGATTGAGCGATGCCAGTCAATTACCCGATAGATACCAGGTAATTGATAACGTTTGCAGAATTCCTGTATGGCAGATTCCAATACCCATAATTGTCCGTGATTATTCACCCACATCTGTTTGCGGAATCCATCATTCCAAAGTCCGTACATCACATTAATCATAGTCTCTCTTACTACATCTTCAGGCATAATAATAGTTCCAGCCATACCACAATGATGATAAGGGTGTGCACCATAATTTAAAGGAGGCAAAGCCAGGCTACATCCCACTCCATCTCTGTTTTTTATATAACGGCGTACTCCTTCACAGATCTGAGTAACCATAAAAGTATCCAGGCCGGTGTTGGCATAATCACCATGACATTCGGTACACCCTACCGGGACAAAGACAAAATCATTTTTACGTCTGTTTTCAATAACATGCATACGGGGAGTAGTTTGAATATAACTTCCCGCTTTCCCTAATTCAGGGGGAGAAGGGATTTCATATTTTTTGAGTATTTCTTCTATTTTACTCATCGGTGCATCAAATAATTCTTTTTTCAACTGGCCTACCTGGCTATTTT
>Ga0209979_1001202_pt1 | contig 29536 bp, 24 predicted proteins | sample AnhtaG_FD_183114 | JGI IMG/M metagenome (GOLD analysis project Ga0209979, IMG submission 183114) | Deep subsurface microbial communities from Anholt, Denmark to uncover new lineages of life (NeLLi) - Anholt_01485 metaG (SPAdes) (version 2) | ecosystem: Environmental > Aquatic > Marine > Oceanic... | reverse complement strand
ATTCGCGATTGAAGGCAGATTATAGAAAACATCGCGGGTTAACAGAGAAACATAAAATCAGTTACTTAAATTGGTATTGTTACTTTAAAAATAAGGAAATTAGCTCCACTCTGTGAGTATTATGCCCGCAATGACGGACTTTTTTGGGATTGCCACAGCGCTTCGTTCCTCGCAATGACAGGGGGGAGATAAACCAGACAAACCAGACAAACTGAAGTCATCTCCCCATCTCAGTTTCACCCCCTCTTCCCCTCATCCCTTTTAATAATATTGATAGTTTTGGTCAATGGTCGCTTCATCCATCCCCGAACATTTTCTTTTGATGTCTTGAGACATGTCTTACCCACACAATATGAAAGAGAATCAGCTTTCTTACTCCTAACTACTCACTCCTTACTGATAAAGACTTGCTTGAAGGGTTCAAGAGCATTGACCGTCCTTTCAACCTCGATTAAATGAATATCGTGTTTATCGCAGATTTTATTGAATAATCCATCTTTATTTCCTGATTTAACTACAATGACCATTTTAGCATGAGGCAGAAACATGTTTATAAATTCATCAGAGAGTTTCCCTCTTCTTGCTTCTCCGCCAAGGTGTAGGAAAAGGAAAGGAATGTTTTTCTTATGGGCTTCCTCAACCAATAGATTAATTCTTTCTTTCTCTTGAGCCATATTCAAACCTGCAGCTCCTAAGCCTTTCAAGCTTGTTCCTAAAACTACGACAATGGTCTTTATATTTTCTAAATCCTTTACTGTTGCATTTTTGGAGAGGGTTGATGTAAGCTCTGCCCTTTTTGCCAGGACTGAAGCCAGATGAACTTCAGCATTCTGGCCGGCAGACGTAATCAGAATTGGCTGTTCAAATATTGACAGAACGCCTTCTTTTTTTCCCTGAGTAAAGGCCTCAATAATTAGAAGAGAAAACACCAATAATGCTGCGATGAGAATTTTTTTCATCTTTTTACACTACACCTTACTCCTCACTTTATTTATCAGTATCCTGCTCCAGATCCGTCTCTTCTGGAGTCGGCTCCACCATGTATGATTTTTTTGGCTTGGAGAATCATTATTCCTTGAGCCCCGCCGAAATATTTATCGAAAGCTTCTCTGATGATAACCTCATGTCCGATTGCTTCGAGGGAGTTTATCGTTGTTTGAGGAATACGCGATTCTAAGGAGATATTTTGAGCTTTGCCGCGGGAAGAATAATTGAAAAAACGCGGCGATTCTATGGCTTCATCCAGAGACATACCGAATTCAATGATATTGATGATTATCTGTGTGAGGGAAGGAAAAATTCTTGTCCCCCCCGGTGACCCAAGGGCCAGGAACGGCTTTTCTTTTTTGAACATGATAAGAGGACCCATAGAGCTAACAGGCCGTCTATTTGGCCGGGGGGCATTGGGCGAGTTGGGGTCTGTGGAGAAATCGCGCATGTGGTTATTCAAAAGGAAGCCTGTGTTTTCCGGGATTATGCCTGATCCGAAGAAATCATTTATGGATTGGCTCAACGAGACAATATTTCCCTCTTTATCCATTGTGCACAGGTGAGTAGTATTTTCTTTATCATTCTGTTTCCCATTAAATTTTCCGAAAGGATAGTAGCCAAGCATAAGATTCGATTTGATTTTCGAAACAATCTGAGCAGCGTACTGTTTTGAGGTGAGCGGTATTACAGGTATTGAGATAAAATCAGGGTCCCCGAGATAGTGGTCCCTGTCGGCAAAAACGAAACACAGAGCTTCGCTAAAGTGATGAATATAGGACGGAGAGTTGTGGCCCCACTTTCTTATAGGCCAATTTTCGATGATATTGAGAAGCTGAATAATATGGAGCCCCCCCGATCCAGGAGGACGGATAGAATAGAGGGTGTAATCCTTGTATGTTCCTTTCAAAGGACATTGTTCAACAGGCTCATAAAGAGCTAAATCTTCTGGGGTCATTATTCCACCGTTATCTTTCACGGCCGATACGATTTTGCGAGCCAATTCTCCCTTATAGAATTCCTGGACCCCCTTAGATGAAATAAACCTGAAGGTTCTGGCCAGTTCTGGGTTTCGAAAAAGATCGCCTGGTTCATAGGGAAAACCTTCGTTCAAATAACAACTCGTCGTCCCTGCAGTAAGTAGCAGTTTTTCGTATTCGTCTTTGTTGATCTTGCTGAAGGTTTTGCTGACTGCAAAACCTTTCTCCGCGATATCAATTCCTCTCTGCATGACTTCGTACAGTTCCTTGGTTCCGTATTTCCTTAAGGCATATGCCCATCCGGCCAGGGCCCCGGGGACAGCGACTGCCAGACCATGAGATCTTCTCCATTGTTCATTTATTTTTCCCTTATCCACAAACAACTCGGGAAAAGCCTGGGAAGGAGCTTTCTCCCGGAAGTTTATAATAGTGACTTTTTTTTCTTTAGCCAGGAATATCACCATAAATCCTCCACCTCCAATACCGGAGGCAAAGGGCTCGGCGGCATTAAGAGCGAAGGCTGTAGCGATGGCTGCATCCACTGCGTTTCCTCCTTTTTTCAGAATTTCTAGACCTGCTTCAGCTGCTAGAGGATGTGCTGCAACCACCATTCCTTTTTGTCCGATGAAGTTATAAGGCTGATGGCGGTCAGATGGAAGCTCAGGTATTTTTATTTGCCTACGCTGACAGGAAAAAACAGACGTGAGTAAAAGAGAACTTATGAGAACTACGGCAAATTTTCTTTGAAGGAAGACTCCCTTTTTAGTCAAGATTTTTTTCTTCCTCTAAGATTTTTAAAATCTCCTCTTGAGATGGAAGGTCTTTAATGCTATCTAATTCAAAGTAAGCTAAAAATTTATCCGTTGTTCTGTATATCAGCGGCTTCCCAGGGCTCTTTTTCCTCCCAACTATTTTTACTAATTTTTTTTGCAGCAGAGTTTTTAGCGAATGTATGGAGTCTACCCCTCTAAGAGCTGAGATTTCGGCCAGGGTTATAGGTTGATGGTAGGCAATTGTGGATAATGTCTCAAGTCCAGCCGATGAGAGCCTATATTTTCTCTCGAATTTGAGAAGGCGCTTTATCCATAAATCGTGCTCAGGATTTGTAGAGAAAAGAAAGCCGCCTGCAGCCTGGATGATTTGAATTCCCTTCTCGTTTGATGTGTAGTTTTCCAGAAGATCCTTCATTGCCCCCTCAATCTCTTTGTCAGAAAATTCTGTAAGGACACTTTTAATTTTGTCCAAAGATAATGGTTCCAGAGAAATGAAAATCAGGGATTCGATGATGTGTTTTGGATGGATCTTCATCAGCTGCTCTCTTTTCGAAGCCAGACTTTGATTGCATGAAAAAGACTCTCTTGCATAGCGATGACTATCTTGACCTTGATAAGCTCGAGGAGACAAAAAAAAGAAACAAAAGCTTCTTCGAGACTTTCTTGTTGATTAAAGTAATCTAGAAAATCGAGAAAGGAATTCTCCTCCAAATAGGCCAACATTTCTTTCATCTTGGCTTCCAAGGAAAATTCTTTTCCCTTGATGAACTGAATGTTCTCTTTTTCTTTTTTCTTCATTAAAGTTAGAAAAGCTTCTGCCAGATCAAAGAGGGAAACTTCTGTAAGTTCTATATCATCCTCTAAAGAGAGAGGTGGAAGAGAAGTCCTCTGCCACTTCTGCATTTGCTCTTCTTCTTTTCCTCTTAAAATGGAACAGGCTGCTTTGATCTTTTGATAATCCAGGAGTCGCTCGACCAGAACCTGGCGGGGGTCCTCTTCTTCTGGGATATTCTCTCGAGGAAGGAGCATTTGAGATTTTATATGGATAAGAAGGGCAGCCATGAACAAAAATTCAGCCTCTCTCTCCAGGTCTATTTTTTCTTCCTGATTGAGATGTTTCAGATATTCTCGAGTTATTGTCGCAATGGGAATATCATGAATATTAATTTTTTTCTTTCTGATCAAGAAAAGAAGAAGGTCTAGAGGGCCTTGAAAAGCATCTAGCTTGACTTGATAGCCTTTCAAATTGTCCATAGAGATCTAATGACGAGTTTTATAAACCGATGGCAGACCTGACATCCTTCATGGTTTTTTGAGCAACATCCCTGGCCTTTTTATTACCTTCTTCCAGAATTTTCCAGACCAGTTGGGGATTTTTTCCCAGAAGTTTCCTTTTTTCCCAGAAGGGGGAAAGAATGTCGATAAGTCTTTCTATGACTACATCTTTACATTCCAAACAGCCTATGCCTGCGGAAAGGCAGCCTTGTGCCAATTCTTTTCTTTTTTCTTTGGATACAAAGGCTTTATGAAGTGAAAAAACAGGGCAGTCATCTGGAACACCAGGATCAGTCCGGCGCTTGCGCCTGGTATCTGTTGTCATGGTTGAAATTTTTTTGCGAATCACTTCTGGGGGGTCTTTTATATATATGGCATTTCCGAAGGAGTTGCTCATCTTGCGTCCATCTGTTCCTGCCAGCTTCGGAACCTCTGTGAGTAGAATCTGTGGTTCAGGAAAAACATTCCCATAAAGCCTGTTAAATCGCCTTGTAATCTCCCTAGCCAATTCAAGGTGAAAAGCCTGATCTTCTCCAACAGGGACAACATCTGCTTTATAAATGATGATATCAGCCGTTTGGAGGACAGGATAACCGAGAAATCCATAAGTGTTCAAATCCTTATCCGGAACCTCTCTTTGCATTTCTTTGAAGGTCGGTACCCTCTGGAGCCATGGAAGCGGAATGATCATGGAAAGCAAGAGATGCAGTTCAGCATGCTCCTTGACTTCGGACTGTATGAAGAGAACACTTTTATCTGGATCTAAGCCTATGCTCAACCAATCTGCCGCATATTCGAATGTATATTCTCTGATGGCTTTGGGATTCTGGTATTCAGAGCTGAAAGCGTGCCATGTTACAATGGAATAAAAACAATCATATTCATCCTGGAGTTTTATCCAATTCCTGAGTGCCCCTGTCAGATGTCCAAGGTGGAGTGGGCCTGTTGGTCTCATTCCGCTGAGAACAACTTTTTTCTTTTTTCCGTTCATTTTTATATGAAAATGATGGTATAGATAAATATTTGTATAGGCCGTACGATGATTTGAAGGCCCCCGAGATAGATTATTCCTAGGATGATGAGAAAGCCGTAAGGAGCGATCCGTTCATATTTTCGGGCGGCTTCTTCTGATAGAAGTCCCATTAGAATCCCCCCCCCATCTAGAGGTGGAATAGGAATAAGATTGAAGACAGCTAAATATGTATTGATCAACGCGGCAAAAAAGAGGATCAAAGCTAAACCTTCGAGAGGATAGAAACCTGGGGGAAGTCCTCTTCTGCCAAGAAGAAAAGCTCTAAGAAATATGCTGACATTTGGGCTTAAGGCTTTCAGAAAGACTATTCCCATCAGAGAAATTGCAGCCACAATTAGGTTTGATATTGGCCCAGCAGCGGATATCCAGAGGTTGTCACGGCGTGGGTTTTTCAGGTTGAGCGGGTTGACAGGAACTGGCTTGGCCCAGCCAAAGGCTGGAGCTCTAAACAAGATGAGAATAATAGGAACGAGAATGGTGCCTATCGGGTCAATATGAGCTAAGGGGTTGAGTGTGACTCTTCCCAAGGAAAAGGCAGTGTGGTCTCCCAGTTTATAGGCAGCCCAGCCGTGGGAGGCTTCGTGTACTGTTATGGCAAAAAGCAGAACTATAAGGCTGATGACAATAGATAAAATATCCATTTTAGACCAGAGGTATTTATAACATATCAAACGTAAGTCGTAAAGCGTAAAATCTTCGTCTGTTAAACTGAAAAAAAACGGAACAGACTTGGTAGTATTTTACCTAAAGTCTGACCCCCTTAGCGTAATAGCTTGGGTTGAGCAAGCACTTACGCAAGCTCCACATCCAGTACACTTTTCAGCATCAATTGAGTATGAAATTAAATCAAGGTACGCACCTGCTGGACATCTTTTGTATGACAGATGTCACCTAACGATGGTATAATCCTCGAGAAGTTTATATCTCCTACATTATAAAGATCCGCTTATTCATCATCCAGGAACCTCAGCTCCGAACCCTTTTTCTCATAATTCCTAACCCATCTCGTTTAAACGACGAACTATGAACTACGAAATAATAACGGCAAGGGAAAATTTTATACCAAACCTCTAAGTCTACATGCGAGAGCTACTCTTTGTATGGCAATCATATAAGCGGCATCACGGGTGTAAACTGCTTTTTCTTTGGCAAGATCAGCAACTTTCCGATAAGCAACCGTCATCTTGCAGTCCAATCTTTCCAAAATTTCTTCTTTTGACCAATAATAATTCATGTTATTCTGAACCTGTTCAAAGTATGAGCAGGTTACGCCACCGGCATTACAGAGGATATCAGGTATGAGCAAGATATCTTTTTGTTTGATAACCTCATCAGCTTCGGGGGTTGTGGGGCCATTCGCAGCTTCAGCTATGATTTTTACTATATCGGAAATCATATCCACATTGTCTGCACAAATTGTATTTTCAGTCGCAGCGGGAATGAGAACAGCCACATCCTTGGAAAGCCAAGCATCTCCATCTTCTTGTTTCCAGCCAAATTCCTTTGCTTTTTCAGCATCAATTGTTCCAAATTTGTCGGTAATTCTTTCCGGTGAGGTGCTTACGATATATTTGGGGTCAATTCCGCTTTCGCTAGTATATGTGTATGCTTTTTTATCTTTATTATCCCAGCATGCCATTGCAATGACTTTCCCACCGTATTCTGTGAAAAGATCACAAGCAAACTGAGCGACATTCCCAGAGCCTTGAATAGAAGCGGTCGCATCTTTTATATCGATGCCAAGGTCCTTAAATGCTTCGCGGACAGCGTAAATAACACCGTATCCAGTTGCTTCTGTTCTGCCAAGGGAACCACCTACGCCTAGCATTTTGCCTGTAATGACTCCGGGTTGTTTAGATCTAGCAATCGTTTCATATTCATCCATCATCCAAAGCATATGCTGTCCTGTTGTCATCACATCTGGTGCAGGGACATCCAAATTTGGGCCAATGAATTCCCAAACCTTTCTGATGTAGCCCCGGCAGAGCCTTTCTTGTTCCTCTTCACTCATTTCACGAGGATCACAAGCGATCCCCCCTTTTGATCCGCCTAATGGAATATCGACCGCTGCGCATTTCCAGGTCATCCAGGTCGCAAGAGCACGGATTGTATCAATAGTTTCGGCAGGATGGAATCGTATCCCGCCTTTTCCAGGTCCACGGCTTGTATTATGCTGCACACGGAATCCTTTGAATACTTTTACTTCACGATTATCCATCTTAATAGGTATAGTAAATTGGATTTCTCTTTCAGGCTCACGTAAAAGAGCTCGTGTGCCTGGATCAAGATTAATTTTTTCTGCAACAGCATCAAATTGCTGTTGCGCCATTATAAATGCATTAAATTCTTTTGGCATTATTCCTCCGGTTTTTAATTTATATTTTATCCGGATAAAATCTCAAGTGATTTGTTTAATAGATCCTCTGGATCAACCAATATGATATCATTTATGACGTCTTTTAAAATTTTTTCCGCTTTGCCTTGCTCATTTTTTGGAACAACTACAATAACTTTAATCCCCAATGACTTACAGGAGTATAATATATCTCTATGAGAGATTGGGTAACTAGGAAAAGTCATGATTTTATGAAGATATGCAACAACAAGTGAAATACCATCGCTTCTGGTGAGGAGTTTTATGAACTTTCCATAATTATCAATACCATTTCCAAGTGGCAGGGTCCCATAGCCATTTGCAACTAGATGTGTCAGGAATAAGGAATCTGTTCCTTCTAAGTAACCTACTATTTTCATTTTATCCTCCTTGAATTAATTTTTATTTTTTTTCTATATTATCAAATTTTCAATCCTTCTTCTGCAAATTAATAATAATTTGTTACATTTTATCGTCTCTTTTGAATTTCAAATTGTAAATCAGCTTTTTTGTTTGTGACAATGTTCTCCATTTTTCGTTTAATCAAGAACATTTTTAGGTTTATCCAGTTTATCTTGTTTGTGTTGGTTTATCTGGTTCAATAACCATATGAACCAGATAAACCGAGTCAGTTAGAGAAAAGGCATGTATTTCTCGATTTCATAGTCGCTGACTTGTTTGTCAAACTCTTTGGACACGTTTTTGTTGTACTCCTCGATTTCCCACTTCTTATTAGCCAGAAATTTATAGAATATATGGTCACCCAGAGTTTCCTTGAGAAGGTCACTTTTTTGCATGATTTTGATTGCCTCCTCTAGGTTTTGCGGAAGTGTTTTGATATTGAATGTTTTTTGCCTGGAGTTGCTCATTCTGTATATGTTTTCCTCTACAGGGTCCTGCAGTTTGTATCCATTCTGGATCCCTCTCATACCTGCCATGAATATTGAGGCAAATGCTAGGTAGAGATTACAGGATGGATCGGGAGATCTGAGTTCTATCCTTGTGGCATGTTCTTTTCCAGGTTGGTATTCAGGGACTCTGATGTAAGCAGATCTGTTTCTCTGTCCCCAGGCAACATATACAGGAGCCTCATACCCTTCGATCAGCCGTTTATAAGAATTGACCCATTGGCTGCATACAGCAGATATTTCTTTTGAATGAGTCATGAGTCCTGCCATGTACTGATGCGCAGTATCGGAAAGATGATATCTATCTGTTTTATCGAAAAATGTATTCTTACCGTTTTTCCAGAGGGATTGATGGATATGCATTCCGCTTCCGTTCTGGCCGTTTAAAGGTTTGGGCATAAAGGTTGCATATAAATTATGCATTCTGGCCACTTTTTTCACCATGTAGCGGAATATCATGCAGGAATCGGCCATTTCTAAAGCACTGAGATATTTTAAGTCTATTTCATGTTGGCCATGAGCGACTTCGTGATGGTCATATTCTGATAAAATTCCCATACTTTTAAGTAGGATCTGAATTTCCTTTCGAATTTCCCCATGATAGCCGCTGAAAAAGTATTCTCCATGGTCGAGAGGAAAAGCTTCTTTATCATTAGGAAAAATGAAAAATTCGAGTTCAGGTCCGACTTTGATATCTTCAATTCCGAATTCCTCTCTGCATTTTTTAAGAACCCTTTTTAATATGTATCTTGAATCCCCTTCATAGGGCTGTCTATCCGGGTTGAGAATATCCCCGGACATTATGGCTTCTTTCCATTTTGTATGCTCATCAAATCCTTTGTATTCCCAAGGTAAAACCCTGAAGGTTGTTGCATCTGGCTTTATGACTAAGTCACTTTCTTCAATTCGCACAAAACCTTCTACTGAAGAGCCGTCAAATCCTTTTCCTTCATGGAAGGCTCTTTCTAACTCATCGCTGGGGATTGTGAAATCCATACGTCTTCCCAAAATATCAGGAAATATGATGCGGATGAATTCTATTCGATTTGACGTGTTAAGGACGGTGTCTAAGACTTCCGCTTCATTTTCATAGCCGAAACTCTTGAAATTGGTTTTTGAAGAATTGATCATTCTGTCTCTCCTTGTTATTTATAAATATAAAGACGCAAGACAAGCAAGACAGGCGAGACAAGCAAGATAAGTTTACTCATTCTTTCTATCTTGCCTGTCTTGCATTATTTTTAGTTTGACCTCATTTAAATAATGACATATTATCCATATTGTAAAAAAAGCCAAGAAGGTTTACAATAGTTGACGATATTACCGAAATATAATACAATTGTCAACAAAAAAGATAAAAAATGATACTATTATAGCAAAACGATTATGATTTAAAGACAATTGTATGGAGGTTTCGTATGATTGATGACCTGGGTAAGAAAATTATCCGAGTGCTCAATCAGAATGCCCGGAGAAGCTTTCGTGAAATTGCTAAAGAAGTAGGCACATCGGTTACTGCGGTTATACATAAAATCAAAAAGTTTGAAGAATCCGGAGTAATAAAAGGATATATCCCTATAGTTGATCCTGAGTATTTTGATTTGAAGCTTATTGCCATAATTGCTCTTCGTATATCAAGGGGAAAATTACTGGAGACACAGAAGAAGATTGCCGAGGACCCTCGTGTAGTAGCTGTCTATGATATCACCGGGGAATGGGATTCAATAATTATCGGATATTTTAAGGATCAACAGGACCTGAACTCTTTCATAAAGAATCTGCTCTCCCAAGAGAATGTGGACAGATCTGTCACTCATATCGTGTTGAATATGGTTAAAGAAGAAAGGCGAATTCTTGTTTAAAGATTTCTTGACAGGGCCAAGGAATATGCCATAATTAGAATCACTCTATTTGAGGAGAATAAATATGCCAGAGAAGATACATGAGTCTATTGGTCATCACTATATTGTTGAAGCATCTGGTTGTGATCCCGAAATAATCGGAAACGTAGCAAAAGTTCAGCAGATTTTGGTCAAAGCTGCCGAGATTGCTGGGACCGAAGTTTGGTCTATTTCCTTCAACAGATTTCCTCCTCATGGAGTCAGTGGGGTTATTGTTATTTCAGAATCTCATATTTCGGCACACACATGGCCCGAGTATGGTTATGGGGCATTGGATTTCTACACATGTGGAAACTCTGTTGATCCAGAGAAAGGAATTGAGTATGCTGTTGGAGCTTTTGGAGCTTCTTCTTCCCATATAACTGAAATTACGCGAGGAATTGAGGAAGGTGACAGAGATTTTTATCACAGCTTTGTAACCTGGGAAGAAGAATTCGAAAAAAAAGAAGAGAAATAATAAATTTTTTTACAATTTTACAGTTGTTAATAATTTTTAAATTAAACTTTAAGCCTTAATCTTCCTGAGAAAATAAACGTTCTTTTGTTCCTTTGCGCCATAATATGGCACAAAAATTGCTCCTTTTTTCATAGTGCTTAATAATGTTGGATAAATACGATCTGAGGCTGCAACATAGATCATTTTAATAGGAAGGCTGGAGAGAATGAGCCAAATAAAAGGATTCCTAAAAAAATTCTTTCTAATATCTTTCCTGATATTTTCTATGATTACTCTATCTATTGCCGAGGAGCAGAGTGTTGATGAATTCATTTCCCAAATGAAAAACGCATTAGAACAGAAGAATATCCCAGCCTACCTGGATTGTTTTTCCTCTAAAATAAGAAAGATAGAGGAAGAACTGATTAATACTATATTTGATGTGTCCGAGATGGATAGTGTCGCTGTCTTCAAGGCTTATAAAAAGATAGAAACTCAAGATGATGCCACACTATTCGTTAAGATTCTTTTTCAAAATTCCTATTCAGTAGTTATAGAAGCTTGGGGTTTGGCTCTAGAAAAAATGGATGGCCGGTGGCAAGTGAAAGAAAAAAAAGTGACTGGGAACATTAATAATCTGTATAGATTAAAAATTCCATCAGAAAGAGTAGAAAGAGTTAGGCTGATTGAAATAAAGCATGTGGATATCAAAATCACATTCGAAGATGCCATTATCTTCTATGACAATATTCCTGCCCATGAAACGGCTCTCTTGATTTTGGGCAAGGGCCATTTGTTTTTTTCTCCTTCATCGCCATTAGAAAAGCATCAACTGGAATTGATTTATAAAGAAAATATTCTCCAAGATAGGCTCAAATATGCATATCTCCGTTTTTCCGACTCTTTTTTTAAGGATAACATCAAGATCATTAGAGAGGATGATAAAGAGAATCTTGTGACTCAAGCAGATAAAAACATAGCCTATTCACTGTTCGTCAAATACTATTCCCGTTCTTTTACAGTAAAAAATTCCCTGAATGGAGGACTGCTCTCCTTCTTGCCTAAGGGGAATAGGGCGCTTTTTGAATTTGAGGGAAGAAAAATAGGGGAATTAACATATATCTTTTCTCCTTTTGCTGAGGAAGAAATCAACCTTTACCAGTGGAAAAAGGAGAGGGTTATCAACCTTTACACTCCTTCTGTCGATAAGAATGAAAAAAGGCTTTTTATCTCTTTTGGTCAGAAGTTTGATGTGAGTAACTATCAAATCGATATAGCCTTTAATCCTGAAAAATTTTATTTTTCAGGAAAGGCAAAAGTTGAGGTAGAATCAAAAATTGACTCTCTTAGCGCGCTGAAATTTAAACTTAACTCTAACCTGGAAATACTTCGCATCACTGATGAAGATAAAAATGAGTTGTTTTATACAAAAGACGATTTCAGGAAAACTTTGTATATTTATTTTTTACACCTTCCTTCCAGGAATAAAAAGGCCTCGATTGAAATTTATTACCGCGGGAAAATAGAGCCTCCAGAATTGACAGCAGATGTCATTTCCCTTGCTCAATATGATATAACCTACAAGCGTTCTCGAACTGATAAAAGCTTCCTTTATAGTCAATCTTCTTACTGGTACCCTGTTCCTCCTGACGAAGATTATTTTACAGCTCGTGTGAAGATTATCGTTCCTCCTGAATATTCAGTTATCTCCAGCGGCAAGCTGATCGAACAGTCTGAACTGAAAGGATTAGAGAAAGTTGAAGAGATAGAAAAGACTGGATTTTCGGTTAATGTTTTCGAAACGAAAAAACCTGTCAAATATCTTTCATTTATCGTAGGAAAATTTAAAAAAATTAAGGAAACGAGTGCCCCTCTTCCTCTCGAGTATTTCTGCACATCAAATGTCGACTCTAAAAACAATGATATTTTTGAACAAGCAAAGGATATCCTTGAATTTTATGAAAGCAGATTTGGACCCTATCCTTTTGAAAAATTAAGTATTGTCCGTAGAGTATGGTTCTCTAGTGGCGGACATAGCCCCCCTTCTTTTATTGTTCTCAACGAACTTCCCCGATTTCCCGAGGAAATCCGCTTAATAAGGAGAAGCAGCCCGGTTGATCTTTCTCACTGGAAGGAGTATTTTCTCGCCCATGAAATTGCTCACCAATGGTGGGGTCAAGGTGTTGCTTGGGATTCTTATCATGACCACTGGATAAGCGAGGGATTGGCTCAATTTTCAGCTGTTCTTTATTTAAGAGAAAAGTATGGTGAGCGAGCCTTTTCTAATATCCTAAAAAAGTTTTCACGATGGATAGAAAAGAAGTCTGAGTGGGGTCCGATTACTATGGGTTCCCGGATCAGTTATTTTGACTTTGAGGCTTATCAGTCGATCATTTATAACAAAACATCTTTAGTGTTAAATATGCTTAAAGATTTTCTCGGTGAAGATTTATTTTTTAAAGGGATAAAAGAATTTTTCATGTTAAACAGGTATCGTGCAGCAAGTACAAATGATTTTTATAAAACCATTATTGAAACCTCTGGAAGAGATTTAAAGCCATTTTTTAAAAATTGGTTTGAGTCCTACCACCTTCCTGAGGTCAAAGTTTCTAAAACAGTCGAAAAGAGAGCAGAAGGATTTCTTCTTAATCTGAAGATAACCCAGCAAAAAGAACTATTTGTATTTCCTCTTTGGATAGAATGGATGGAAAATGGAAATAAAGTTAAAAAGAAGCTTATTATTGACAGAAAAGTCAAAGACTTTAGTTTTGAACTGAGAACTAAGCCTGATAAGATAAAGGTAAATCCGGATCATGCTGTCCCAGGGAAATTTTTTAAATAAAATTCCAAATCCCAAACAAATAAGTTTTGCCTGTCATTGCGAGCTCCCGGAGGGAGCGCGGCAATCCCAACGTGTAGCGCCTTTGAATGGGATTGCCACGTCGTTTCACTCCTCGCAATGACGGGGGGAGACAAACTCAGACAAACTCATACTGTCATACTGACATACTGCTATACTGCCAAAGAAGAAAATGGGGAATAGTAAATGGTGAATGGAAAATACTGCCATACTGTCATACTGCCAAACTTAAACAAACTTAAATAAACTTAAATGAACCAGATAAACCAAATTAACTGTAATTGCTGATAGTTAGTCTGGTAGGTTATTAACATCCAGCTTAAAGCGTTTAATCATCTCATTAAAGGTAGTAGGCTTGACCCCTAAGAGACTGGCTGCCTTTTTCTGAACCCCGTTTGTTTTTTTAAGTGCTTCGAGAATAGCTTTTTTCTGGAACATTTGAATCTGCTCTTTGAGGTTGATGTCATAGTTAGGTGAAGAAAAAATTGTTTCTTTCTCTTTTTGGAAACTTAAAAGGAAGGGAGGCAGACAACTTCTGGAAATGAGTTTAGACTTAGTCAGGACAACGGCCCTTTCGATTAAATTTTCCAACTCCCTGATGTTTCCAGGCCAATCATAGTGGTCTAGCATTTCCATGACGTCTTCAGTTAAACCGAGGATTTCTTTATTGTTTTCTTTGCTGTAAATATCCAAGAAGTGCTTAACCAGGAGCGGAATATCTTCCTTTCTTTCACGCAGAGGGGGGATTTCAATTTTGATGACATTTAATCGAAAAAAGAGGTCCAGCCGAAACTTTTTTTCTTCTATGAACTCTTCCAAATCAGCGTTCGTTGCTGTAATCATCCTGACATCCACTTTAATCGTAGTTGTTCCACCTAATCTCATGAATTCACGATCTTGCATAACCCGAAGTAATTTTGCCTGAGTTTCCAAATTGAGTGCAGATATTTCGTCAAAGAAAATTGTTCCTTTATCAGCGGCTTCAAACAGACCTTTCTTTTGGCTAACTGCGCCAGTAAAAGCCCCTTTTACATGACCAAAGAGATGGCTCTCGAGAAGATCGGGGGGAAGGGACCCGCTGTTGACGATAATGAAAGAAGAATTAGCTCGGTTGCTGTTATGATGAATGGCTCGTGCAACCAGTTCTTTACCTGTTCCGCTTTCGCCTTGAAGCAGGATTGTACTCCGTGTAGGAGCTGAAGCTTTAATTATTTCGAAGACATTTTCAATCGCTTTGCTTTTGCCGATTATGTTTTCAAAGCTGAATTTCTTCTTAAGTTCGTCTTTCAACCGAAGATTTTCATCTTGAAGCGTTTTGTGCTCTATTGCTCTTTTGACGGTTAAAAGTAATTCATCATGCTTAAAGGGTTTCTGGATATAATCAAAGGCTCCAGTTTTCATCGCAGATATCGCTGATTCCACCGAGGCATAAGCAGTGATTATGACAATGACTGCATACGGGTCGATTTTCTTTAGCTTTATAAGGACTTCTATCCCATTCATTCCAGGCATGAGAAGGTCCAGAAGAATAAGATCATAGGTTTGATATGAATGCTTATTCAAGGCCTCTTCTCCGCTTAAAGAAGTTTCCACTGTATATCCTTCTGATGTGAGAAGATCCCCTAAGACGTCATGAATGATGGGTTCATCATCAATTATATGAATCATTCTGTTTTTTGCCATTTTTTCTCTTTTTTGATAATGAAGTTTTATTTATTTTTTTCTTATCTAAATCCATAGGAATAAAAATAGTGAATAGAGAGCCTTCCCTTTCCTTGCTTTCCACTGTAATACGGCCTTCGTGTTCTTTAATGATGGCATAGCTGATGGATAAACCAAGGCCGGTACCTTTTCCGAAGCCCTTAGTGGTAAAGAAAGGGTCAAAGATATGGGGCAAATATTGATCTTTTATTCCTGTTCCTGTGTCCTTGATTTTTATGACAGCCTGGTTATTCATTTGAGAGAGTTCGATTTTTAGCGTCCCTCCGTCAGGCATGACATCGATAGCATTGAGGATGATATTGATAAAAACCTGTTGAATCTTTTCTTCCTGAGCCCATAATGGATCGATGGAGTTGATGTTTAGCTCTAAGTTGATATTCATATTTTTTAATTTGTAATCGATGAGAGATATAATCTCTTGAAGGCTTTCTTTGAGGTTTACCTGCTGGAATGAGGATTCTGAAGGATTTCGGGCGAAGTTAAGTAGGTTTTTAATTATTCGGGCAACCCTATCGGTTTGAACTTCGATTTTTTCCAGTATTTGAGAATGATGGGAATTGGCAAATTTTTTCTGGAGTATCTGAACATAACTTGAAATTCCTGTTAAAGGAGTATTTATTTCATGAGCCACTCCAGCCGAGAGCAGCCCGATAGAAGCAAGTTTTTCGGAAGTAAGGAGCTGTTGCTGGAGAGATATCTTTTCTGTGATATCTTCGAAGACAATAACCGTCCCGTAAGGATTCATCTTGTTGTCTAACAGAGGGGTTTTTGTAATATCAAAAATTTTTTCCCCGCCGGAAGGCATTTCTAGAGTAATTTCGCTCAAGAGACGGAAACCCAGTTGAGTATCTGGGGGGAAGATGGCTGAAAAATTTTTCTTGCCCAGCACAGAGCTTAATTTTTTCTCCTTTACTTCTTTTGCTTTCTTTGAAAAGGTTTCCTCGAGTACACGATTCCATCCGATGATTCTTCCCTTCTGGTCAAGAACTGCAACTCCAACTGTAAGGCTTTCTATTATGTTTTCGCTGTAGTCTTTAAGCCTCTCCAATTCAAGAGCTCTGATGTTAGCTTGGTTATAGAGATAGGCATTCTCCAAGGCCAAGGCTACTGGGGAAGATATGGTTCTCAGAAGTTCCCAGTCTTCACTGGTAAGGAAAGTATTATCCACTTTTTTCCCCATTCCAAGACAGCCAATGATCTTATCTTCGACTTTTAATGACATGAAATGGAAGAAGCCGGAGGAAGAAAGATTTTCGAATTTTTTTTGGAGTTCTTTTTTTTCTGTGAAAGAAAAAACGGATAAGAATTCCTTTTCCTTTAACTGTTGATAGAGTTTTTCCTCAAAAAAGAGATGTGTCCCAGATAATGACAACTTGCCTTTGGATATCAGTATGTAGAAAGTGTTTTTTTCATTATCCACAGGAAGGAGAAGTGCGATGGTATTGAGTGAGAGAGCGTTGGCAATTAATTCCAATAAGGACTGAGAAAGTTTTTGAAGATTTCTTTCCCGGCTGATTTCCTGGCTGATGGATAGAAGAGTTTTGCGGTATTTGTAGCTTCGTTTGTAAATTGCTCTATCCATAAGGGATTGGATGAGCTTTTTTAAAGGTGAAAAGAGAGTCGCACCTAGTACTATGGCAAGTATTCCAAAGATTATTGCATTGAGCCTGTTTTCAGAAAATATTTTAGTTCTAGAGCTGACAATGAAATAGAGAATTGCAATGACTACGTAGGAAAAAATCAGGGTGACTGCTTTCTTTAAAATAACCTCTAGGTCCATGAGTTTATATCTGGATATTGAGTAGGCAAAAGTCAGAGGAATTAGAGCTTGGAGAACAATGCTGAGTTCAGCTGCCTTTGAAGGAACATGTCCAGTCATGTACGGAATAATGTAAAAGGTAGTAAAAGGAACGACGCCAAAGCCAAGGCCATAGGCAATCCATTTTAGCTGTTTTTTTATAATAAGGTTTGAGGCTTTTAAGCTGTCATGCAAGATAATGGCTAAAGCAACGATTGAAAACAGAGCAAAGTGAAGGAGGTCAAGTTTTTCGGAGGTCTGGTTAAATCTGAGCATGAAAAAGTCATTACTATGTTTCATGAAAGGAAGATGAAGAAAAATTTTCGTCAGAAAAAGAATCAAGCCCGGAAGATACAGAGAATAAACTAAGGAAGGCTTAATTTTAAGAATTTTTTTTCGTATGGGAAAAGTGAGAAAAAAATGAAGTAAAAGGGGAGGAAAAACAAGAAAAGCTATCTTATCAAGCCAGTAAAATGTGCTGTCCAGAATATTTAGTTGTCCGGTTGGGGAAAAAATATAAAAAGAATAAAAGGCCAAAGAAAGAAGGAAAAAAAGGATATAGGGCATAGTGATAGCTTTCTTTGAATAGAGAAAAACAATAAGGCCTATAACGATCGTGGTCAGTGCAATAAGGGCAAGATAAAAATAGATGAGATTGGCTCCCTTTTTGCTCAAATAAAAAAAAGGGACAAGGATCTCTCCCTCTCGTTTAATTTGGTAGGAAACGCCTTGGTCTGAGCTTTCAGCTATCCATAGATTTTTAGCAACATCAATGTTGTTTCTTATAGGGATATTATTGATGGAAACGAGAATATCACCCTTTTTAATTCCATGTAAATAGGCGGGACTGTCTACTTCGACTTTTATCGCAGTGAGACCTCCAGATTTTTCTTTCCAAATCACACCGTCTGTAGGTTCTTTCCAAGTCGCTTTTTTATAGATATTTATGCCTCCAAGCACCAGTAAAGCCAAGATGGATATAACGGCCAAGTAAATCTTCTTATTCATAATGGCTTTTGGGGTCATTTTTTTTCTGAATCTTTAGAGAATCCAAAAAATTGAATCATCTTGATAAAAAATATATGTAAAGCTTAATTTAAAATATGTCTCTGCCCAGCCCTTATGGCCCATTTTATGCTTGGTTGATTCAGATATTTCTTCAGAGCTAAGTTTTCCTTCAACCCTAAAGGTTTTGTGCTTCTGGATAAAAAGGTGCTCATATAATCATATTTAGGCTTTTTTACGATCTGTGGATTCGCTCCCGTTTTTTTTGCATAGAAGAGGTTTGAGAGAGGATATTTTCTTGCTTTAGGGGAAGAGAGAGCAAGCGAAACCAGGAAAAAAAGGATTATGGCTGATATGATTTTATGTTTCATCTTTACTTAAAAATAAAACTTTCCTCAGGTTTTGTCAACTTCAATTAAGTCTATTCCGTCTGTTCAGTCTATTCGGTTTATCTAGGTTTGTCTGGTTTATTCAGTTTACCTAGTTTATCTGGTTCATCTAAGTTTGTTTGAGTTTGTTTAAGTTTGGCAGTATGACAGTATGGCAGTATTTTCCATTCACCATTCACTATTTTCTTATTCTTTGGCAGTACGGCAGTATAGCAGTATGTCAGTATGACAGTATAAGTTTGTCTGAGTTTATCTCCCCCCGTCATTGCGAGGAGTGAAACGACGTGGCAATCCGTGTGCCCGGCATGGGCATTGACTATAGGGTGAGAGTCCCGAACGACGAAGGCAGCCGTAGTCGTTAGCCGAACGGCAAGGGTGCCCGCCGTGAGGCGGGATCTGAAGGAAGCCTGAGGCAAACCTCCGGCCCGAGGGACACAAACCCCATAGGAGGCTTGGGACAGTTGGGTGAGCTTGCAGATCAAAGCAAAGCCCTGGCTGCCGAAGGCTGTCCGGAGTAGATGGGGCGGGTAGATGGAGGGAAAGTCAATGTTCTTACCCGGGGAGGCCTGTCGTCAAGCCGGGAAACCGGTAACCTGTACCGGGAGGTACAGCTGAGAGGGCAGGAGTCAGCCGAGGCCATAGTACTCCTTATGGAGGAGGAAGGGCCGAACATGAGACCGAGGGAGAGAAGCTATGAGTTCGAAAGAGAGACGGAGAAAGCCGAAAACCCCGGAAGGGGGCTGCCCTGAGTGGGAAGCGGTGAATACGCCGAAAGTCAAGGGAGTGCCGAGTCTCTCAACGGCACGAGTAGCGGAAAGCCCTCACGAAGCGACGCACCTATTGATGGAGGAGGTGGTAGAGAGAGAGAACATGAAGCGGGCGTTGAAACGAGTGGAGCAGAACCGAGGAGTCGCCGGTGCGGATGGGATGGAAGTTGGGGAACTGAGGAGTTATCTGAGGAAGAACTGGGTAGAGATCAAAGAGGAACTTCTGGAAGGGACGTACAAGCCGAAGCCTGTAAAGAGGGTTGAGATACCAAAGCCTGGAGGAGGGAGAAGAGCGTTGGGGATACCAACAGCCATGGACCGTCTGATCCAGCAGGCGCTCTTGCAGGTGTTGACGCCGGTATTCGACCCGGGATTTTCAGAGTCAAGCTACGGGTTCAGGCCGAAAAGGAGCGCTCACCAAGCTGTGAAGAAGGCGAATGAACACATTGAAGAAGGGTATGAATGGGTAGTGGATATTGATCTGGAAAAGTTCTTTGACAAGGTCAACCACGACATGCTTATGGCGAGAGTAGCGCGCAAAGTTAAAGACAAGCGGGTGTTGAAGGTGATCCGGGCCTACCTGACGGCCGGGGTCATGATTGAGGGAGTGCGAATACGGACGGAAGTGGGAACACCCCAGGGAGGGCCTCTAAGTCCTCTTCTGGCCAATGTGATGCTGGATGATTTGGACAAGGAGCTGGAGAAGAGAGGACACAGGTTCATCCGCTACGCTGATGACTGCAATATCTATGTCAAAAGCGAGAGAGCGGGACAACGGGTGATGCAAAGCGTGGCGAAGTTCTTGGAGAAGAAGCTCAAGCTGAAGGTTAATAAGGAAAAGAGTGGCGTGGATAAGTTCCAAAAGAGAAAGATTTTAGGATTTTCCTTCTGGAGGCTGAAAGGAGAAACACGATTGCGCTTGGCTCCAGAGACCGTGGAGAGACTTAAGGAAAAGATCCGTCGATATACCGGACGTACATGGGGAGTCAGTATGGAAGAGAGGCTAAAACAACTGAACACTTACCTCACAGGATGGATGAGCTACTACCATATCGTAGATACTCCGGGGATTATGGAAAAGTTGGACAGATGGACAAGAAGGCGTTTGAAGATGTGTCTTCTCAAACAATGGAAAGAGCCGAAAACCCGCCGGCGGAAACTCATCGCTTTGGGAGTTCCTGAGAGTAAAGTTCACCTCATATCCGCATGTCGTAGAGGAGAGTGGTTCCTCTCAACCTGCAAATGGGTCAATATCGCCCTCTGTCCGTCCTACTGGAAAGACAGAGGTTATGCCGGCCTGTCCGATAGGTACTACGCGTTATGTGGTGTTTCATGAACCGCCGTATACCGAACGGTACGTACGGTGGTGCGGGGGGACGAAGGCTAGCCGCCTTCTCCTACCCGATCATACAAAGGCGCTACACTTTGGGATTGCTTCGCTATGCCCGCAATGACAGGCTTTTTTGGGATTGCCACGTCGTTTCACTCCTCGCAATGACACGCGAAGCAGATTGCCGTGCTCCCTCCGGGAGCTCGCAATTACAGGCGGATCGCCTTGTCGCCTCGTCTCCCCCTCTCCCTGTCCCCTTGTCTCCTCCTCACCCCCTCTCCTTGTCCCTATTCCCCATTTTCTTCTTTAGCAGTATATCTAAGAAGGCAAGACAAACTAAAGGGCAAGACAATGCCCTATTGGGCAGGCAAGACAATAAGGCAAGACAAGCAAGACATTAAAATAAGTTTAGTCCGTTAGGTCTGTTTAGACCGTTTTTTCCATATAATCTATTTTAATAATTATTCTTGCTCCTTACTCCTCACTCCTAACTTGATATCCAGTTTTGAGTTTTTGTGCTTACTATTCTCGGTTTTGAGCTTTGAGTTGTTTACTCTTCACTTCTAACCTTTAAAGATGGAAAAAATCATCATGAGAATCATCTCTAAAGGCTATTTACATATTTTATCAATTGCCTAGAAAATAGTGAATGGTGAATGGAAAATACTGCTATACTGTCATACTGCCAAAGAATAAGAAAATAGTGAATGGAAAATGGTGAATGGAAAATGGAAAAAACTGATCGGCCGATTGACTGAGGTAATAAAGTTGACAAATAAAGGAGTATTCCCTAATATTAGTTTACATTTAGTTTAAAACTTTATGGGAATTATTGACGAAAGATGCCATATTTTCTTTGCAAATTAGCCACAGAAGACGGAAACGTTATTTCTCAATCCCTTTTTGCCCCATCTTTTAAGGAATGCAAAAGGCGTTTCGAGGAAGAGGGGTTATGTATATTATCGATCAAAAGAGATTGGAAAAGGATACAGATTCCTGCTGTTCCTTTTGAAAGGAAGATTAAGGAGAAAGACTTCATCATGTTTAACCAGGAGCTCGTGGCACTCATCAAAGCAGGTTATCCTCTACTCAAGAGTATTGAAATCATAATTAGCCGAGTTAAGAATTTACATCTTAAAGAGTTATTGATGTTGGTTGAAAATGAAATTCGTGGCGGTAAATCCCTTTCAGAAGCCTTTGCACATTTTGAGAAAGACGTTTCTAAAGTTTACCTTTCTTCCCTTATGGCTGGGGAGCGCAGTGGAAACTTAGCAGAGACAATCGGCCGTTTCATTAGTTATGCAAAGGTTATTTCCCGCACTAAATCAAGAATTAAGGCTGCCCTTACTTACCCAACTATTCTGATTTTGTTTTCCTTCATACTCATCGGAATACTTATAAATTTTATCATCCCCCGGTTTTCTGAGTTCTATGCTAATTTCGGAGCACAACTTCCTGCTATTACTCGTGCACTGACATCTTTTGCTCTTACCATGAGAAGGAATCTTCCTTTATTGCTTGCCCTTGTATTTTTATTTTCTTTAGTCTATTTTCTGTTGAGAAAAAGAGAAAAAGGCCTTATTTTCTTGGATAGGATTAAGCTCAAAATTCCATATGGGCGAACAATCTGGCTAGAATCAGCGATTTCTCTTTTTTGCAGGACTCTTGGCCTTCTCCTTGAAGGCGGGATTTCTCTTCTTTCAGCAGTCGGCATTGCCAGTCAAGCTGTTCCCAATAGATTTCTTTTCGAAAAAACGAAGAGTCTTCCCGATTATATAAAAAACGGAGAAAGCCTGTCTGAATCCCTTAAAAAAACCGATTTTTTTTCCTCCTTAGCGCTGGATATGATTCGTATAGGAGAGACATCAGCTAACCTCGAGGGGATGTTAAAGGATATATCTGATGTCTATGACGAAAGAATAAGTTCAAAAATCGATACTTTCATTTCCCTTATTGAACCTGTCATTATCATTTTTATGGGCTTGATAGCTGCAGCAATGCTCCTTGCGGTTTATCTGCCAATTTTTAATATAATAAGAGTAACCCAATGATTAATAAAACAAAAAAGGAAAAAATTGAAAATATTCTTCTCAACGAAGAAAAGGAAACAAAAAAATTGGCTGATAGATATCGGGTTCCCTATCTCGATCTTTCATCCTATTCGTTCAACAGAGAGTTAATTCAGGCTTTCCCTGTTGATTTTATTTACCGCTCGAATTTTATTCCTTTAGAAGAGAATGAAAATATCGTGAAAATAGCTATTGCTGATCCTTCTGACATCGCAATCATTGATTCCATTGAATCTTTTCTGGGAAAGAAGGTAGAAGTTTATGCTTCTTCAAAGAGGGCGATTCATGAGGCGCTTCGGAAGAGTGAAACAGCTCTCCAGGTTCTAAAGGATGCCACTGAAGAGTTCATCATGCAAGTCGTAGAAAAGGAAGGAGGTGAGGAGGAAGAAGTCATCTCGGTCGAGAAACTGGCAGATCAAGATGGCTCTATCATTAAACTTGTTAATTCCATCATTTTTACAGCTGTCCAAAAGAGAGCCAGTGATGTCCATGTAGAATCGAGAGAAAAGGGTGTGACCATCAAGTATCGCATCGATGGAGTTTTGAGTGAAGCTATGGAGGCAATCGATAAAAAGTTTCAATCACCCATCATTTCCAGGATTAAAGTCATGTCCGACCTTGATATAGCTGAGAGAAGAGTTCCCCAGGATGGAAGATTCAGACTGAAAATCAAAGATAAAACCATAGATTTTCGTATCTCCATCATGCCCAGTATTTATGGTGAAGATGCTGTCATACGGATCCTTGATAAAGATATGATAACAGAGGCCATATCCGAATTGAGATTGGATTTGCTCGGTTTTTCCGATGGAGTACTTAAAGGGTTCGAAAAATATATCATCCAGCCCTACGGGATGGTTCTTGTGACAGGCCCTACAGGAAGCGGGAAAACAACAACATTATATGCTGCTATAACAGAAATAAAATCTCCAGAGGATAAGATTATTACTATTGAAGATCCAGTTGAGTACCAAATAGATGGAATTACCCAGGTTCCTATCAATGAGAAAAAAGGGCTGACATTCGCTCGTGGCTTGAGATCAATATTGAGACATGATCCTGATAAAATAATGGTCGGCGAGATTAGAGACCCTGAAACCGCCCAGATTGCTATCCAATCTGCTCTAACCGGTCATCTGGTGTTTACCACGGTTCATGCCAATAATGTTTTTGATGTTATTGGCCGCTTTCTCCATATGAAAGTAGATCCATACAGTTTTATATCTGCGCTGAATTGTATTCTTGCTCAACGGTTGGTAAGAGTTCTCTGTCCCAAGTGCAAGAAAGCTCTTAAATACGGAAAAGAAGCACTGCTTGAATCAGGATTTAATCCAGAAAAGTACAAGGATCAGATCTTCTACGAAGTTCATGGTTGTGAGGCATGTAATTTCACTGGCTATCAAGGAAGGACGGCAATAGCTGAATTGCTCGAACTTTCCGATGAGATTCGGGAGATGATTTTGGCAAGAAAGCCCCTTTCAGAAGTGAAAAAGAGAGCAAAAACTGAGGGCATGCTTTTTTTAAGAGAAGCAGGAATTGAGAAGCTATTAAAAGGCATAACGAGCCTTAAAGAACTAAACAAGGTGACTTTTGTTGAATAAGAGGATAGCGTTTCAATAATAGATAGTACAAGAAATGCAAAATAAAAAAAGCGAGATACGGAAAATGGCGTCTGTAAAAGATAAAATTAAAGATTTTTTCACCAAGAAACCTGTTTCTCATTCGGCTTTTCAGATTTCATCTCTTTATCTCACTGGAGGGCATTTCTCTCCCTCAGATGGAAAAATCAAGAATCACTTTGTTTTTCCCCTTGAAAGAGGGATAGTTCAGCCCTCTTTTAACAAAAAAAACATAAAGAAGCCAGAATTATTGGAAAGGAAGATAAAGGAGGGTATAGAAAGACTTCGTATTTCTGACCACAGAGTGGGTTTCATCCTTCCAGAGTTATGCCAAAAAGCTTTTGTTTTTTCATTTGATTCGTTACCCCCATCCCAAAAGGAGAGAGAACAGATTATTCGCTTCAGAGTGAAAAAACAGATGCCTTTGCTGGCTCGAGACGCAAGAGTTACTTTTGATTTAATAAAATCAAATGACCAGGTGAAAATTCTTGCCTCGATTATCAGAACTACGGTTGTGGAAGAATATGAAAATTTCTTCAGCCAGCTCAAGTTGAAGGTAAAAACAATTGGAGCTCCAATTATATGTCTTTCCAATTTGCTCGACTGGGAAAAAGAAAAAAATTTTCTCTTAGTGAATATCGAGGAAGATTCTTATAGTCTTTTGGCTGTTTTAAATTCAGGAATTGTCCTCTGCCGTCAGAAATCCTCAACTCATGAGTACCAAAACCAGGAGTCTTTAGGCCAGAAAAATGCGACCATTGTTCAGGAAATAGAGAACACGGCCAATTTTATTGAGGATAGAGAAAAAAAGAAGATTGATTCCCTATGGTTACGTATAGGCTTACTTAACTCAGAAGAAGAAACATTCTCTTACCTTAAAGGAGAGTTGACTTTTCCAGTGAAAAGAATAGAGTCTTTGCTGAAGTTTAATCTTACTGCGCAAGAAAAAAAGATGTTATCTCCTTTAATAGGTCAAATTCTGTGAAAATGCAAAAGAGATTAAATTTAGATTTTGCAAGCCATCCGCTGAAAAATAGAAGATTGTTTTATCTGCTTTTTACTTTACTTACGTTTGTTTTTCTTTTTGTTTCCATTATTGCAGGAAATGTCTATTTCAAGTATGGAAACAAGGCTAAAAATATTAAGGCTTCCGTCGCAAAAGTCGATAAGATGATAAAAGGTGCTCAAAGACAAGAAAAGAGATTTACAACTCAAATCAAGGCGGCTGAAGAGACATTAAAGAGTAAAATAGATCTAATAAATACTTTGATTCTAGGGAAAAGCTTTTCATGGATAGATTTTCTATCGGACTTGGAAAAATCTCTTCCCGATTCCTGTTATATTGTTTCTTTAGCTCCTTCCCTGAAAGAAGATGCAACTATAGAAGTCAGATTAGAGGTTGCATCTCCTAATTTGGATGAAATCTTAAAACTCATCACTCGGTTAAATTCTATGCCGTTTAAACGAATAAATTTAGTGAAAGAATCAAAAAAGGAAAATGGTTTCTTATTATCGGAGATATCTTTAATCTATGAGAGAAATATTTGATCTATTAGAACAAAAAGAGCAAAAGATATTGGGCTTGCTCTGTCTATTACTAGTCGTTGCTCTTTTATTTTACTCTTTTATTGCTTCAGGTGAGAAGAAAACATATCTTCGCACTGTAGACTCCCTCTCTTCCAAGCAAAAAGAATATCAAAAAATAGACTCAAGCAAAACAGAGAAAAAATTAGAATGGTTTAAATGGAGCGAAGCTCGCCGCGATATTGATACAATAAAGAAGGAATATTTTTATAAAGAAAAGGAAGATATCAATCAACTAAGGCAGGACCTAGAAGGAATTTTTAACGAGACAAAAATTCATGCTTCTGATATTAAATATGACTATAGTGAGTTCAAGCGAGAACAAATCAAAAAAGTTAATTTAACCTTTAATATAACAGGGTCATATTTTTTACTGAAAAAATTCATTCATTCTGTGGAAAAGCTGCCAAAATTCTTGGTTATAGAAAAAATCGATTTTGTTGAAATTGACACTCAAAGCGGGAGGCTCAAGTTAAGGATTATTTTAGCAGGCTATTATGAAAGCTAAAAATCTGATATTAGTTGGGTTTATTTTTTCCTTGAGTGTTGCCTTTTGTTTTGGGCTCGAGAGAGGGAGGGGCCAAGAAAAAATCCAAGAAAAGGCTGAGACAAAGAGTCTTATCAGGAAAGATATGTTGTTAAGGAATAGAGAAGATCTGAAACCTCCACGGCGAAACATATTTACTCCCAGAAAGTCCGAAATTAGGAGTACTGAATATGATCTCCAGCAGAGTGAAGCCGGACCTGATTCCGTGTCTATAGCTGCATCTGAGGGTACAATCTCAGGCATAAACCTCAACTTGAGATACATCGGATACATAGATTCTGGTAAAAAAATTGTCGCTGTGATTATTTTTCAGGGAAAAGCCCTTGCTGTAGAAAAAGGAGATGTGATTGCAGAGGGAGCTAATGTTGGAAAAATTACACATGGAGAAATAGAAATCATCGGGCCAGACTCCAAAGCGAGGAAGTATTCTTTTGAAGGAGAGGAGCTATGAAAAAGATAGCGTTTTTACTAATAATTGCATTGGCCCTTTGGGGCTGTACAACATTAAGCCAAAGCTATAAGTTGGGTACAGAAGCTGCTCTCAGTAAAAATTGGGATGAGGCTGTTAAGCACTATGAGAGGGCTGCTCTTGAAGATCCCAAGGATTCTGTCTACAGACTTGCCTTGCTCCGTTCAAGAATTGCAGCCAGCTATTCTCATCTCTTTAAAGCCCGCCAACTCGTTTCTCAAGGCAAGAAGGATGAAGCCCTAGCTGAGTATGAGATTGCAATTTCCTATGACCCCTACAACAGGAGGATTGCCGAAGAGGCAAGATGGCTCATGGAGGGTAAAGTTAAAGAAGAGAAACCAAAGAGAGAGGGGATAGAGCTGCCGGTTAAGCTTCAGGTGAGTCAGGAAAAGATGAAGCTGAAGATTGGAAATGGGGCCACGCTTCATTCAATTTTTCAAGCTTTGGGAAAACATGCTCAGATCAACATCCTCTTTGATGAACAGTTCAAGGATAAGCCTTTTTCTGTCGATCTCGCTGATATGGATTTTGAACAGGCTATAGGTTCTCTCTGCTTAGCCTCTAAAAATTTTTCCAGTATAATAGATGAAAAGACAATTATTATTGTTCCGGACACGCCTCAAAAAAGAATCCAGTATGAGGTTAGTGCTATCAAGACCTTCTATCTTTCTAATATCAAAGCCGACGAGATTCGTCCATCTCTCCAACAATTACTGCGCTCTCAATATAAGATGCCAACTATCATCGTTGATAAAAACTTAAATTCTCTCTCGGTGAGAGATGCGCCTGCTGTTATTGAATTAGCAGGGAGATTAATCGACCTCTGGGATAAGCCAAAAGGGGAAGTCATCATTGATCTAGAAATTATGGAAGTATCCCGTATCAAACTGAAAGAGTATGGCTTGGATTTAAATCAGTATGGGGTGGGATTAGGATACATCGGGCCTGAGGGTCCAGACGAGGAAGGCTGGTTTAACCTGAAGGATTTAGATTTTTCCAAATCAGAGAATTTTCTAATCAATCTGCCTATTTCTTTTTTGAAATTATTAGAGTCAGATTCAGACACTAAAATGATCGCCCAGCCCAGGCTTCGAGGAGTTGATGGTGAAGAAATCAAGTACATGGTGGGAGATAAAATTCCTATTCCTAGAACTACCTTTACTCCTATCGCAGCTGGTGGAATCAGCCAACAGCCTGTGACCTCTTTTGACTATGAGGATGTGGGAATTGATATCAAGATTACGCCTAAGATCCATTTTGAGAATGAGGTTACCCTGGAATTAGAAATAAACATAAGAGCTATCGGAGGAACAGGATTTGCCGACATTCCGATAATTTCCACAAGAGAAGTGAAGAATATCATCAGGCTTAGGGATGGGGAGACGAACCTGTTGGCTGGTCTACTGAAAGATGAAGAAAGAAAATCCACAAAAGGAATTATAGGGCTTAAAAATATACCCATATTGGGCAGCCTGTTTTCCAGCTCTACTCAGACTATACAACAGACCGATGTAATCCTGACCATTACTCCTCATATTATCCGAAAAATTGATCTCAGCGAGGACGACCTAAAACCTCTCTGGGTTAATCTTAAGGGGAGTTCTTCTACAAGTGCAGCGCAGCGCTCGCCTGAGAGGATGGATGTGCTTGATTCGAGTCAGCAAAGAAGGATAGAAGAGATGAGGAAAAGAGAGGAACCTAGAGAGAACCAGATCTCTCTTAATCCTGGAAATTTTGAGGTCGCCCAGAACAGGGAATTCAGGGTCAGTGTGAATCTCAGAACTGGGGATGAGATCGGGAATATATCTATAAGCTTATCCTTCAATGCGCAGGTCCTGACATTGAAGCAAATTGTGGCAGGAGGTCTTGTTTCAAGGCTTGGGAAAAATACACCGTTCTTGAAGAATATTGATAATTCATCTGGTACGTGCACTATAGGGATTTCAAGTACAGATTTAAGTAAAGGTTTTAAGGGATCAGGAATGATTGCTTCTTTGGTATTTGTAGCTAAGGCTAAGGGAGAAAGCGCGATTTCTTTTTCCAATGTTTCCGCAAATGGCCCCTCTGGGAAAGCAGTGAGCTTTGAAACCCGCGAAGCCCGTGTTAGAGTTCGATGAACTCTGTCAGTCTGTTAATCTGTTAAATATTATAATTAAAAAAACAGACTAACCGTCTAACTGATTAACCGACTAACTGATTAACCGATTAACAGATAAACAGTTGAATTGACTTAAGCAGAAGTTTTGGCTAAAATCTTTGCTATTGGCGGTGTAGCTCAGGTGGTTAGAGCATGCGGCTCATATCCGTAGTGTCGGGGGTTCGACTCCCTCCACCGCCACTTAATTAAAATTCTAAAAGCCGAAAATCGTAAGCACAAAAACTCAAAACTGGATATCAAGTTAGGAGTAAGGAGTTAGGAGTAAGGAGCAAGAATAATTATTAAAATAGATTATATGGAAAAAACGGTCTAAACAGACCTAACGGACTAAACTTATTTTAATGTCTTGCCTTATTGTCTTGCCAGCGAAGCGTTGTCTTGCCTGCCCAATAGGGCATTGTCTTGCCCTTTAGTTTGTCTTGTCTGTCATTGCGGGCATAATACTCACAGAGTGTTGCTAATTTCTTTGTTTTTAAAGTAACAATACCAATTTAGATAACTGATTTTATGTTTCTCTGTTAACCCGCGATGTTTTCTATAGTCTGCCTTCAA
>Ga0209979_1001201_pt1 | contig 29537 bp, 24 predicted proteins | sample AnhtaG_FD_183114 | JGI IMG/M metagenome (GOLD analysis project Ga0209979, IMG submission 183114) | Deep subsurface microbial communities from Anholt, Denmark to uncover new lineages of life (NeLLi) - Anholt_01485 metaG (SPAdes) (version 2) | ecosystem: Environmental > Aquatic > Marine > Oceanic... | reverse complement strand
CACAACATAGGCAACCTCCTTGAGAGTTTGACGTTTATCAGATTCTCAAAAAATATCATCTCTCTTGGGCGTTGCCTAATCTTTTCCCGCCAAAGGCGGGTTGTATGATTTGTATTTGGTCTCTACAAACAGGGAGGAAAACCACTTGACAATGATGCAATAGAACTTATATTTTCAGAAGCATTTTGGTATAAACAAACAGCTTATGGGTCGGTCGCCACAGATAATGGTGAGTTGAAAGCTATAAATCAAAATAAAGTTATGCGCCTTTAGCTCAGCTAGGTAGAGCAACTGACTCTTAATCAGCGTTTCAGGTTATTTTGCTATTTCCTCGTGTTTCAACGAGTTACAAGATTGAAATTCCGATTTTCATAGAAAGTCAGCCGCTCACTTTTACGATTCTGGTACCGAAAAATCCTCCAATAAATTCTATTTTCTTCCTCTCGGTGTCTAATCCTCTCCTTCCCCGAGAGGCCTCCCGTCCTCCAGGTTATTTATCAAATGATTCAATCTGCGTTTGATGATAATCATCAGAGAGTTTATTAAATCCAGGGAGACCGCATAGAAGGCCAGGCCTATCAGAATCAGTAGAAGCTTAATTGCTGACTGGTTGAAACCTGGCACAAGAAATGAAATAAACTTTCTATACGTCATCATGGCATTCCTCTCTCTTTAATCTTGACTACATTGGGGCACCTACTCGGATAGATGCCCCTGACCTCGTTTATCCTCTCCCCTACCGGAACAAGCTAAAAGGGCAAGTCCAATCCTTCTTCTGCAGATGTACTTCGCTCCGCACTCTCCCCTTTCTCGCCTGGCTCATCCACAGAGCTGGCTGAGGCCTTTGTGTTTTTGGATCTGGTGCCAAACTGGACATTGAAAACGTTTAGCAGCCTGATGGATCGCTTGGCATCGTCCTTGTCGGTGTAAGTGCTGGTTCTCACCGGTCCCTCAACCAGGATGCCCTGCCCCTTCTTCACGTACTTGCAGATGTTCTCAGCCTTCCGCTCCCAGGCCACGCATTGTTGGAATTCGGTGTTCTCCTTTCTGCCTTCAGAGCCATTGAAGAACTCGGTGGTGGCAACCGAGAATCTGGTGTAAGCCTTTCCATTCCTGGTCCTCTTCAACTCCGGATCGTCTGTGATCCTTCCTATCAGGGTTAATCGATTCAGGTTCAAAGCGCTCTCCTCCTTTCTAATGGGTTATACCAACATCATGATCAGCATCCTCGGAGCATTGAACTTCATGGTATTCGTTGCTTCCGGGAACGTTCTCCTCTAACGCCTCTCCTATCTCTCCGGAGTCTTCATCGATAAGGTGTCGAGAGTATGAGATAGCAAATAGCTCCAGGGGAGCTCCGCACGTCTTGCAGCGATACTTTCCAGTCGACATCATATTCCTCCTGCAGGCAATTCGATTACCTTTCCAACCTTAGGCTTCCTCCCGCCATTCGTTAGAACCCACAGGATGGGAACACTCCCCCTTATCTGTGGATTCTCCTCACCATAGCCATCGGTGAGGTAGATGACTGCATCCGGCCTTGGCTTCATCTTCCTCAAATGCGTAATCTAAAACTGGCTGAAAAGCTGTCCCTCCTCTACCGGTTACCTTCTCCAGAGGCTTACCTCGATATTTGTAAACTGCATGAATGGCCGCATCACATTCAGCCACGGTAACCTCATTTAGAGGATTCTGATAGATCCGGTGAATCTCACCGAAGAACACCGAAGTAGAGATGAGACAAGGACGCTAACCCCAAAGATCCAGAGATAGCGGAAGTAGGATGGAGAGGTAGTGAGTTGGGTGACTGGGTAGGGGGTGGGGAAGGGTGGTTGATGCCTGAGCCATACATGGTGAGTGAGTACGTATTGGTGAACACCGCATGACCCCATCTAGTCATGCTACTTCCTCCCCAAGGACCTCCTCGAAGACAGAACTGGTATTCTCATCCGGATGAGTCCTCATTTGGTCCTCATGTGACGTGACGAACTTGACCATGTGACCCACATCTGTCTCGAGACACCGGATGCTGTACCTGAAGTCGCCTGTCTTCTCTGCCAGGGTATAGTTCCGGTGGTAGCTCATATGGTGGGGATTGTCCGTCACCGCCAGGTTCTCGGGGTCGTCATTCGACTTGTCATGATCCAGGTGGTGGATTACAGCCTTCTTCTCTGGATCGAGGTAGTACCTGCCATCAACTTCCACCAAGTAGGGGAGGCACGTCTGGAGGAGCTCCGGGAGACGATTAGCGAAGTACTCCACTACCAGCCTTGACCTGTAGATGTATCCTTTCCCCTTGGCGAATGGATGATCAGGACGAAGCAGGAGAACCCTTCCGTCCTTATCCATGGTCTTTCCGCCTTTCCAGGAATGGTACCTGGATCCTTTCTTGCCATAATTGGGATTACGTCCTCCCGACTTGCACTCTCCTATGGCCCTCCGTGCTTCTGCTGAATGATGCCTTTCGGACATGGGATTCTGTGAACCACTGTTGGAGCACTTACGACATCGGGTGGCTCTGGACGTTATCTCTACTCCGTAGTCTGCGCACGTTCTCTCACCTGAAGTGGAGACGCGTAAATTCGCACACGAGGATGCCTCTCTCGCTTCAATAGAGGCCCGTACAGCGACGTTTGTTTCAGGGCAAGGTAAAAAAAAGGGGCACCCTCTTCAACACCACTTATTCGATGGATTGCCATTTTCTTCACTACTTTCGCCCACTCAGCAGGATCTGACTTCACACTCAAGGCAGGATCCTGTTATGGGGCTGTGGAGGTTTGTGGAATGTATTCGTAGGATAGGATTTTGGGGTGGGATATCTCTGTTTCCCCTGCAAAGGGAATCATCGTTCTGGGTGGGAGGCAAGCGGTGGCTCCCATTCGACGGGAAGAGTGACGTCCTCAATTCAAAAGCTCCTCAGCCATCTCTTCGATCTCCATTGCCAAGATTGGGATGAAGTCAGGAAGGGAGGTGGGAGGTCCGTATCCATCTGCCTTTGGGTGCTGCTTCGTGACTTCTATCTGTCCATGTGGATCGGAGGTCCTTCGCGCAGATGCCTCCGTGGATCCACTTTCTGCGGTGCCAACATCATTTGGGGGGTTGCCAAAGCTTCTCCTTGGCCTTGCCGAGCTGAGACCCAGGAGGTTCTCTATCACCTCCAGACACCACACGTATATGTGGTTCAGAACACGTCCCCCCCATAGTTGTCCCTACGTCCTTTTCACAGACAACTTCAGGTTCCGGTTCTTTAAAGAAAGGTATAAGATAATCTATAGAAGCTAGTTCATCGGAACTGGATTCTTCTATCTCGACTAATTCTGGTTCTAAGTCGTTGTCCAGTACAGCGCCACCGTCAGGAACTGAAGCATTTCTAGTAGACCTCCGATTTGGGATTTCGATTGCTAACGGTCTGTGACTCAGCTTTCCGTCTCTGGCGTCGGCTTCATCCTGCACCCAAAGCTGCTCCGGGAAGAAGTACTGAAGAGGTGTCCCGATGAAGTGCGGCTCTTCGTTCGCCCTGGCAACTTTCACAAACCTCCCCTTCTCATCCCGCAGCGGACCTGCATTCCATGTTCGAACCTTGCCTTCTGTCCGGAGTAATCGAATCAGCTCTCGCGCATATCTCTCTGTTACTCCCAGTTCCTCTGCCATCTGTGCCTGCGTAATCTTCTCCCTTGCTCCTGCTTCGATCTCTCGAATTAGGAGCAAGAGACGTAGCTTCTTATTTTCTTTCATCAAAGCTCTATTACAATTCGGTTTCATACTTTGCTCCTTTTCACTAGTGTTCCATTGGCCCCTCTATCTCAGCATGGCTGAATACCATTGTCTTCCCCCTACCGATAATATTATAGATATTCTGAGACCTAGCCGCTCCAAGAAAATCAATTTTCTCGTCTTTTTTTCAGGTTGGATTTGTCTCAAGAGCGGGAGATGATGAGAATCAGGGAAAGGATAGAGGAAGCAATGAGGGGAGGAAGGGGTCATCTCTTTAGAGGATTTCCTCTCAACTCTGACGGGCCGCATCATCGGAATCGAGTTGGCCTTGAGTAGGATGCTCCAATCCGAAGGTCACGGAACAGCCGAACCTCGAAAGAGATCCGGCTGAGTCCTTGAATAATGATTTCTTTCTCAATTACGTGCGTGTGCATTCGTGAGAGGGATCACCGTGATAACCGCATGGTCATGGATTCAAAGTTCCTGCAAGCACGAATTTCGATGAGCACCAACTACGATCCAGGCTTGTCTTAGAAAAATGCGCGCAGAAGTTTTGTGCCAAATTTGTGCCATTCTTAAGTCAAAACAACTCAAAATAACCAAAACTAATTCAAAACAACCATAAAAGATAAATTCTTAAGCACCAAACCGTTAGACCCTAATCTTATGTTAGATGGCAGGTTACAAAAAGGGGCGTGCTCGAATCCCAGTCTCTCCGTTTTAATTATTTGTGTTACATCGAGTTACACTTGTAGCCAGAAAGGAAGTCTTAGCCATCTTCAGACTCCTCGGGGCTCTTTTGGTCCTCTGAAAAAGCCATTTCGAAATCCCACAGAACGTCTCTTTATTGAGCGAGTTTCGCAATTTTTTGATGACTGAAAATTTAACTTTTTCAGTGATGGGAAAAATTCAGGAGCTACTCTACAAGGTCCAGATATGAAGTTGCGGTGTCTTATGGACTTAAGACGTGAGTGTAATTAAGGTATTTGTAGTGATCAGAATTCGTCAACAAGAGCCAGAAGTTAAATTTTTAAATCCCGTTAGACTCTTGTAAGCTTTTCTGCCTGAATAGAACAAAGAGAAAAGCCCAGGCAATAGCCTTAAAAATCCCAAGTTGGCAAAAGGCGAAAGCGTTGGCCTAATCTTCAAAGCTCTGATGGGGGAATGCGCCTTGCGATAGAGCCTACTGTACAGTCTATAGAACTCATCTGAGGGAAGTTCGGTGGGTAGAAGGGAGTGGGCCAAGTCGAAAAGACGGTTGTCCCTACAGGTCAGTTGATCTTTAACCTTATCATACAGTTCCGTCCCGGGAAAAGGGGTTAAGACGGTGAACTCAGAATAGTAGATCTTCATCTTATCCATATACTCCAGGAGAGCGTCGAAATCCGCTTTTCTATAATAAGGCTGAATGATGAAGGCACCTAAAGGATCGACATGGTTTTTGTGTAAGATCTCTATCGCCTGATTGTTCTTCTCCACCGTGCATCTTTTGTCCAGAGACTCAAGCTCCTCATCCCGAAAGGACTCCAACCCCAAAAAGACCTTTTTCAACCCTATCTGCGCCCACCTCTCCACAATGTCCGGATGCCGGTTTATCGAATCCACCCGGTTTAGAACATAATACTGTTTTTTAATACCTGCGTCTTTTATCAGTTGGCAGATTCTAAGAGCATGCTGATAATCAAAGAAGAAATCATCATCCCCGGCGTAGATATATTTCTCTTCTATCTCCGAGAGTTCCTCAAGGACCAATTCGGGAGATCTTCTTAAGAACCTTCTTTGAGTAAGTACCGGGCAGGGACAGAAGTTACACCTATGGGTGCAACCGACTGAGGTGACTATCAGGGCAGTTGGTCTCCAGACTAGGTCAGAATATCGTTTGCGATATTTTTCTGTGAGGTCCCTCCGGGGCAAAGGGAGATGATCCAGATCGGTTATTGGATTTCTTGCCGGAGTGAAATGTAGCTTTCCCCCGTTGGGCAAAGCTAACCCCTCAATCTCTTCAAAGGGTGTTTTCTGCTCGGCATTCTGGACTATTCGTCTGAAAGACAAAGCGCGATGCCCCAGAACGATGGCGTCCACATAAGGCTTATTAAAATCGTCTGGCATTAAAGTGACGTGGGCCCCACCCACGATGGTGAGAGTTTTTTGATTGAGTTCTTTTACCTTCTTCAAGACCTCCAACATCCGGTGAGAGTGAATCACCGTGCCGGAGATACCCACCACATCTGGCCAAAACTCCTCCACCTCCTTCTGCCAATTGTTCTCTATCTTCATATCCAGAATCTTCACCTGATGTTCAGGGATTGCGCCAGCCAGATACTCTAATCCCAAGGGTTCAATATTAATAAGTTTTTTCGGAATCACGCTCAATTCGTCTGTATCCGGATAGATTAAAAGAACCTTCATGACGATTCCTCCTCCCTTGCAAGAAGCCCCCATATGGGGGCTTCTCACAAGAAAAGGTGCCCTTACTTTATCAAACTCATCTTCTTGGTCTGGACAAGTTCTTCCGCCTGCAGTTTGTAGAAGTAGATTCCACTTGATGCTTTTTCCTCGTTCTCGTTCCGCCCATCCCAGATAACTGTATTGATTCCGGCACTCTGATGCCTATCTACCAGAACCTTGACCTGCTGACCGAGCATGTTGTAGATGGTGAGCTTGACTTCTCCGTCCTCAGGCAAGGTATAGGAGATCCTGGTTTCCGGATTGAATGGGTTCGGGTAGTTCTGATGAAGCTCAAATGTCTGGGGCAGACTCTCTCCAGTTTCCGCTTGCGGAGACTTTGCCAGTGGAATCCCAATGGATCGAATAAGCTTATCAGTCAGGTATATGAGCCTGTCTGACGACCAGGATGAGATGCGTCCCAGTGAAGCCAAAAATCTAACCCGGACTTTGAAGAACTTGAGACCCCGGACAGCTGCTTGGTATCGACCATTGTCCAAATGGCGGTATACTCTTGCAAGTTGTCGCTTAAGCCTGTCGGCGGCTCGCTGATTGGTGATTGAACCATTTTCCCTGAACAGGTCCACGACATCCGAAAGAGCCATCACCCCATCGAGCGGTTCCTCAAAGCGGGCAAGATCAATTACTTTGCCCTCGCAGTAATAGGCAACCGGCGAGTTAGCGACCATAAAGTCCTTAACCACATTATAGACGAAGCAGTCCGTTTCAGTTAGGTTTTGAACCTGAAATCCAGGAATCTGCATGAGGAAAGGAACTACTCCATCGGGAACCGTGACAGAATATGTCGCGAAGGAATCCAAGGGTTGTCCATTGATCATGATTGAGCCGTAATCGACTCTGTAGCCCGGAGGATTGGCTAAATTGTAAACGTAAGAAAAATTTGAACCATGCAAAAAGAAATCCCACATGAGGGAGATTGTAGACCGAGAACTCCAGTCCGTAAATGAGCGACATCCCGTCTGTTTCGAATGTTACCAGCTTCAGGCCCAATCCAGAGGTCTCGTCAAACCCATATGGTACTGCCTGGAAGATATCCGCGCCCTTGACGTCACCCTGATAGATCGTTTGAGAGACAAACCCCTGTGGCTGAAAAGCGATATCCGTGCCGGTTAAGTTTCTGAATGCATCGGAGATCAAATTCCCCATGGCGTTGTCCTTGCACAACCCTTCGCCTAGAGGCTTCTCAAGCTCAGTCGATGCTTGGGCAATTACCTGAGTATACACGGGACCGAACCTCGGGTCTGCTTCTACTCCGGCGGCTAAATTGCCAACAACGGTAGCTACGGTGGGCTCCTCTGGAACCGAAGAATCCACAGACAACAGTTCATAATCCCAGTTCTGGATGGTTCCACCAGTGAGAACAAGACTCAGTTTTCCCACATATCTCCCGAATTCCCCCGCTTGCAGCAGCAAAGTATTTCCGATCTGAATGGGTGATTCCAATACAGTGTGAGTATGGCCTCCTACTATGATGTCGATTCCAGAAACGGCGGATGCCACGATCTGCTCATAGTCTATACCCAGGTGGGAAAGAAGGATCACCAGATCGCAGCCGTGTCCGATTCTCAACGTATCGACCCAGTCCTGGGCAACAGACAAAGGCGGAAGCACCACCACCGGTGAAGGATTAGCCATCTGATTGGTCAATTCGGTCAAAAGACTAAATATGCCAACCTTTATCCCACCATACTCCTTAACCGTGTAGGGCTTCACGAAATACCCCAGCACCGGGTCGCCCGAGATATCCAGATTTGCACACAGAATCGGAAAACCTTCGCCTGGAAATCCTGCTTCATTCAGCACATATTTCAGCGTAGAGGGGTAGAGATCGAATTCGTGATTCCCCACTGCCATGGCATCATAACCCAAGCCTTTCATGATCTCCAACTCCGCAACCTCCAGATATTTTTGAAACATGAAATCGCCCACAAAAATATCCCCAGCGTGCAGAAGCACAACGTTTGGCTCAGTCACCCTGTTCATGCCGATCAGGGTGGCAACTCTGGCCATTCCTCCCCAGGTCCAGTTCCCTTCAGCATCCTTAGGACCATAGGGCAGAAGATGTGAATGGGTGTCATTCAGATGCAGTATAGTTAAAGTATCAACTTGAGCATGAGCCAGAGAAAACGTACCCAAAATTCCAATGATGGCAACTATTACCATTAACTTTTTCATCTTTATCCTCCTTTGCATTTGGTAATTGAAAATCTCCCGGACCATCCCTTACTGCCAAAGTTATACATGTTTTATTTTGATCACCTCCTTTCCATCATCTGACTTTTCCAACTCCGATTCGCCAAAAGGCTCACCAGATCAACCAGTTGAAAGCAAGCCTTATTTTCTGAAGAATCTGTAATTCAACCTCACAGAAAATGCTTTCTCTTCAATGTGCGTGGAGTGACGTTCCCCTCTGGTTTCACCTGAGCGGTAGACGGAATGCACTGACCAGTGGGGAGACAGCTTGACTCCGACTTTGAGTAATAGTGCCCCTTTATCGAAAGGCTTACTGCTACTGCCACCCACCCACAAAGAAACACGAGGAATGGCTTCAGTCCCAAGACCGTAGTTAAGATATCCTCCACCGGAGATGAGCGGGATATTCTCTAAGTGACTGAGTGAAGCACAGATGGTTTTAGGATTCCCCAGACGCACGTGGTAGTTGATAAGTGTCTTTGCGATGTACTTACGCTTGGCGTAATCCTCGGGTTTGGACGAAGGGTAATAAATGCCTTTAGTGGCAAACAAAGGTCCGAAGCCAAGGCCCCCAGCACCCCAGTCCAAGGAGAAATGTGGGTTGAAGATATAGCTGGTCTTGGACTCTAACTTGAATGAGTTGTAGTCTTGACCAATGTACTTCACCCTTTTATCTGTGATATAGCCCGTCCTAAGTCCCAGTCTAAAGGTCTTGGATAGCTGGGTTTCAATTCCAAAGCCAGCGTCCTTAAAACTTATCTTCTTACGGTGTTCCACGTATTGATAGCCTCCACCATCGCAGCCTGATGCTGGACTGTAGTGACGGGTAAAATAGCGGCCGGCATAGGAACCAGCTCCGGCTCCAAAGGTCAGGTCGGTGAAGAGTGAGTCTGAGCGTTCCTTCTGCACTCCCACCACTACAGGCAGAAGTATCAAAATCCCGCAAAGTGTTCGAGCCATTTTCATTTTTGCTCCTCCTTTATAAAAAGTTTCGCTGAACAGGGATTGCAATAGATGTGCCAGTGAGAATGAACGATTAAAGAAAAAGAATGAAATCAGCTAATCGTTTAATGATTAAGAGGATAGAGAAAGCTCACCTCGGGTGGTAATCTTTTCAAGGGGAAGTTCTCCGAACAGATTGTTATAGAAAAACATACTCCTATGTAAGATTATGTATAACAGAGTCAACATTTAGGATCGCTGAGAGAAGAACCTCGATCACTTGGTTCGTTAAGCGAGTTGAAGGTTGATCAATTATGTTGAGTTGCGTTTAAGTTAACCGCTTCCTGGTGGGAACAAAGTCCATTAGATGAAAAACTGCGCGGTTGTAGCTTACAACAACCGCACAGTTGTCTACTCCGTGTCTTAGTGAAGCAGGCTGAGACAGCTTAAGATATGTCTGTCTGCTCAGCCGGCACGTACAGATTGCCTTGTTTGACCAGTGACTTTTCAGAGCCACGGTCGCCAGTGACCTCTCCGGTGGCGAAGTAATAACTGTCCTCGATTTGGCCAGATCCAGAAAAGATCCTATTTACCTCCCGCATGCTGACGATGTTGATTCCACCGTACCCCAGGCGGTGCAGCATCCCCTTCATCTTCTCCGGTGGGTAGCCGAAGGTCAAAGGCTCTTGCACGGAGGCGCAGAGCCTCAAAAGCTCCCGATTCCCTTTATAATCTGTCTCGTCGTCAATTAGTTCCGGGGGGAGGAAGTCGAAGACCACCCGGTTGCCCGGTCCCATTTCCGCCAGCCGCCCCAAAGTTTCTTCGATTATATCCTGATTCAAGAACAGAGTGACCCCTTCCCAGATGAAGAGGGTCTTCTTGTGTTTCTGAAAGCCTGCTTTTATCAGTTTGTCACTTACAGAGTCCTTGGAGAAGTCAATGGCAACATGGGTGACGTTTTCTGGCAGTTTGCCCAAGAGCCTTCGGGTCAAAGCCTTTTTTATGACCAGGGTGGAGTTCAAATCGAGTTCAAAAATCTTGGCATCACGGAACTCCTCCAGACGCAGGCAGCGGCTGTCATAGCCAGCGCCCAAGAGCACCACCTGTTCAAACCCCTCATTCAGGCACTGGCGCGAGTAGTCGTCCATGAACCGAGCGCGCAACACGACGGCCTTACGAATGGAGGGGTTTATTGCCTGCATCCAAGTGACCGTCTTCATTCCAATCTCGCCGGCGTAATACTTTGCAAAAGGATCTTCGATCACCCTCTGTTCCGGCGGGAGGGAGTACTCGAAAGCCTTGGCTCCGGCTGACCAGCGGGCAAATAAAAATCCGCAGGATTTTTCGATTGTCTTACTGTAGATCGTTTTCATTTTGAACCTCCTTTGATTTTAGATGTTTCTATCAAATACCGGTTTAATTATTCCGCACCCTAAGAGGAGAGGATAAACGAAAAGTTGCACAACCAGTGCAGAGAGCATGGCCCAATAGATAACTGCTGGAGCTGATTTCAAAAGTATGAAAGTGGGTATAAAAAAAATTGCGGTCAGATAGTTGGTGATGCTTTTATATCCCGGCTTCCAATGGGTGGTGACCAAACTGGTAATCGGGTATCTAATGGGTGAAAGACACAACCCCACCAGGACCGTCGTGTAAACGGTCGGGTAAAGGGGTGGCAAATCCAAAAAGTAAAACAGGAAGACCGAAAAGAAAATCGGGGGGGCGCCGACCGAGTACCCTCTGGAAAGAAAGATCTCCTTGCGAGAGTATTTCCAGGAGGCAGCCACGCTTGCAGCCACGACCAGGTATGCTCCAAATCCGGGGAGGAACTGTCCTTCCCGCCAGAAGAGCATCATGGGCACGAAGGTCAGCCCGACCAAGTCGGTGATGATGTCCAGTGTCTCACCTGAGGTGCCGGGAAATTTATCCTTGACCTTTAGCTTCCGGGCAAGTGTGCCATCCGTACGATCGACCAACAAGACCAGGAGACAGAAGCGGGCGGCACTCTGATATCGCCCATTTAAAATGGCCATCAGTGCCAAAGCCGCAAATGCCAGCCCTGTCAGTGTCCACACATGAGGGAAATAAAAAAGATACTTTTTCATCTTGCCCCTCCTTTCAATTTAGCAACAATAGCCTTGTCCAATAAGACACTGGTGCAGCCACTATTAAGCTGTCAAAGCGATCCAGAATCCCGCCGTGTCCAGGCAGAATGCCAGAAAAATCTTTTATGACTATCTTCCGCTTGATATAAGAGAAGAACAGGTCTCCTCCGGTAGCCGATGCCGCCGTGGTTATCCCCAAGCCGATAAGTTGCAGAAGAGTTGCGCCAGGTAAAAGAAATCCCAGCAGGGAAGAGACAGCTGCTGCGGAGACAAACCCTCCCAGGAGTCCCTCCTGAGTTTTTCCCGGGCTGAGATGAGGACAGAGTTTGTGATTTCCCAAAAGCTTTCCCCAGAGCTGGGAGAAACTGTCGGTTGTGGCCACTAGAAGGAAGACAAATGCGAAGGTGGAGAACCAAGTAGTTGCATTTCCCAAGAGCAGATGTCCCAGGCAAACAGTCACGACAAAAAAGAGCGCAAGCGACATGCTAAAGGAGAAGGTACTCCGATTTTGCAGGCTCCGGTAAAGCTCTATAGATCCCCCGATCGCTACAGCTCCCAGAATTGCAGCCATAAACCAACGGCCGCAGTATGCCGACAGTAAGAGAGAGACCACCAGGATAAGGTAAACGCCGTACTTGGTCCAATCTATGGCTTTTTGGGACGATTCAGGTTTTCGAGGCTTGTGTGACAGTGCTATAAGCAGTGCCCCAAAAGTAAACAAGCTTCCTGTTATTATCAGCAGTTTGGTTTCCATTTCACAAGTTCTCCTTTTGAACGGGTATTACTACCTTTAACGCTTTGGGGATAATCTGGATATTGAACCGGGTTCCTCGTTGAATAATTTCTCCATCACCCAAAAATGCTAATGGCTTTTCCGCATCGACCATCAGTTCCTTCGCGCGCCAACTCCTCACAGATGATGAATAGATATGTCTGCCAACCAGCACCTTCAGCAGGATGGAGAGTGTTCGCACAAGTGAGGCCGAATTTTCAATAAGACAAATATCGGCCATGCCGTCGTCGTTGACCGCCCCAGGCGAGACTAAGAAGTTTTTGCCCAGAAATGGTTGATTGTCCACCATCAACGAGAGGACGTCGGCTTTCATCGAGCCATCATTCCATCGAACACTCAAAGGATTTCGACCTCTTCTTCTCAGCAGCGTGCATAGCACAGCCAGTATATAAAGACTGCTTCCCGGAATTTGCCCAAACAGTTTGCCAGCCGTTCCTCTGGATTTAATCGCGTTAGCTATGCCTGCAACCTCAGAGGTCAGACCAATTCCTCCCGCAGTGACGTAATGCCATCCGTTGACGCGAATGAGGTCCGCGCGCCGTACGTGGTGATCAATGATTACGTCACACGCCCTGGCGATGTCTGTTGGAATGTGATAGTATGATGCTAAATCGTTTGCCGTTCCAGTGGGAATAATGGCAAGGGCAACATCTGTGCCTACGATGCCGTTGAGCACCTCATTTATTGTCCCGTCGCCGCCCACTGCGACAATCGTGTCAACATTCTCCTTCACTGCCCGCTGTGCGATTTCGGTTGCGTGTTGGGGATAGGCGGTCCGTTCTATGCTTAGAAGGGAATGGGAAAATTTTCCTCTCAGCACGCTTTCGAGATATCGATTATTGCCGTTCTTTGATTTTGGATTTAAGATGACCTTGATCTTCATCACATTACCTCTTTTGCCCTCTGCCGCGCTCTTTAATCGTTTTCCCCAATCGGTCTCAATACAATATCGCAGCATGTTTTGATAATACATTTTGAACGGCGGTGGTGTGATTTTCGTTCCTCGCAATGCGAAACAGGTGTTAGTGTTGTCAAATATTCTTTGGACACATAAGTATGGCTCATAAACCTCCATCGCCTGCAGGAACCTCTTTCCACAGACTGCCCGATATAGCTGGAGTGGGAGAAACTTGACTGGTGGGATGGGATCCTTTGCCATGATTCTATTGAAATAGTTGATGGCAAGATCAACGACCTCCCCAGTGGTGGTTGCTTTTTCCTCACCGGCCGTGATGTGGTATGTCCTGCCGATGCCATCTTCCTTCTTTAGAAAGATGTGGGCAATTGCATCACTGACGAAGTCCACAGGCACCACGTCCAATGAGGTGCATGAAGGTCCGGGGAGAATGCTAACTACCTGGCGATAAATGAGCTTCAGGGGCGGGTATAAGACGTTGAACGCTATTGTCCTACCCGTTTGCGAGTCACCCACGACGATGCTCGGTCGAAAAACGATGATGGGCAATTCGTTCATCAATGCCCTGACGAATTTCTCCGACTCAAGCTTGGTCTGTTCATAGGTATTGGCGATCTGCTGTCCGTAGTCCAATTCATCCTCTAAAATTCTGCCCCCCCGATTTCCAGAGACATAGGCAGTGCTGATATAAGCGACACGCTGAAGTTTTCCAGCCTCTTTAGCACACTTGGCCAATGCAATAACGTTCTTTGTGCCGCTCAGGTTTACAGACCGGGCACATTCCAAAGGGAGCTGAAATTGCACGGTGGCAGCGGAATGAATGATGTGCGTTACCTCTTTTGCCAATCTGGCGTAGAGAGATTCAGAAAGCCCTAATCTGTTCAAGGTGATGTCGCCCCGGACCACTCTGATGCGTTTCTTAGCCTGTTCAATATCATTCACGGGTAACCATGACCAGAGTATTTCATCAAGACGTTGCTCTGCTTCGCCATCAGTGTTACCACGAATAAGCAAAACCAGTCTGGTTGCAGGATCACCTTCCAAAATTCGTGGAATGAGATTTCCGCCAATTAACCCTGTTGCGCCGGTGAGAAAAATGACTTTTTTCATAGTACTCATCCTCCAGGCCTTCTTACACCTTCATTTAAAACTTAGCCACAAAAAGGTTGACCTTATAATCGCCTGAGCTGGAAGGATCGTGAGAAACATTCACCTGCGGAAAAGCCAGGCTCAACTTCCCGTCGTTTAGATTCAGTAATGCTGCAGAAGGTATCCCTACCACCTTCCTTCTGGAACCATTGAAACCCAGGGTTGCTCCTCCGGCTTGCGCCGCGGTAAGGACGATAGCCGGAGCCCAAGCTGATTCGTACTCTGAGGCGCTTGCTATTCCAATTGCGCACAGGCCGCCAAGCACTGTTCCGGCGACACTGCCACCAAAACTCGCCCAGTAAGACCCTTCCTCTCCACCGGTGTTTCCCACCAAGCTAACCCCTGCGGCACAGCCTAGATTCGAGAGAATGAAATAGCCGGCAATGGCCCCAGGTAAGCCGCTAAGATTAAAATCAAACCATCCCTCGTTTTCATGTTCAACGTAGGTCAGATTCCACCCTACGCGCGCTCCTGCATACCCGAACACGACAGCCCCGAGCCCTCCCGCAAGAAACCCACCGGCAACTTTCCCCGGGTCTGCCGGGCCTGGTTCTATATAGATGAAGTTTCTCTTTGCGTTTGCCTGTAACGCCAGCGCCCTCAGAGAATCATCTGAAAGGGTGTATCTTAGAAAAGGCGACTGGTTTTCCCCTGCCAGAACATTTTCAAAGGCCCCAGCGAGCAGGATCACTGCAGATCCCGCAAGAAGAACGATTAACTTTTTCATCTCTCCTCCTTTGTTAAAAGTTTTCATGGAGGAGGAATTGCAATAGACGTGCCAGCAAGAATAGATGATTAGAGAAAAGGGAAGAAATCGACTAATCGCTTAATAGTTCAAAGAATAGAGAAGGCTCAATTTGGTGGTTATTTCTTACTGAAGAGGCTTATTGAAGATGATGTTATAGAAAAGTAGACTGATATGTAAGATTATTTATAACAAAATTTGCTATTGAGATTCCTGAAAAATTCCTTTCTCTAAACATAACTCGATTTATCAGGGGGAAGGATATAAGAAAAAGATCAAAGCAGGGTAAAGCTAACGCGTTGCTGTACGTGTTTAGCATCAAGGTGAGTTAAACGCGCAGCCGAGGTTTTAGACCTCGGAAGAGACTAAGTTTATGCCCAGCTCCTTAATCAGCCTATTAAGATAGGTTCTCTGAATCCCTAAAAGCTTAGCGGCTTTTGATTGATTGTTTTTAGTCAAAGACAGAGTCTGGGATATAAACTCCTTTTTGAACTTTGTTAAAGCATCCTCTAATGTGATTCCGGGTGAAATCTCCTCTTTCCCTTTCTGGCTCAATTGGGGTGGCAAGAGATCCGGGGTGATTGTATTTCCCGGTGCTAAAACTACCGCCCTTTCTAAGACATTCTGCAGCTCCCTTATGTTTCCAGGCCAATGGTAGGTTAGAAATATCTCCAAAGCAGCAAGGTTTATGGAGCTTATTTTTTTCTTCATTTCCCGGTTGAACTTTTGCAAAAAGTGGCTGGCTAAAGTTGGAATATCCTCTTTCCTTTTGCGCAGAGGAGGGACCGTTATGGAGATGACATTCAAACGGAAGAAAAGGTCTTCTCTGAACTTTTTCTCCTTCACTCCTTGAGTTAAATCCCGGTTTGTGGCAGCGATTATCCTGGTATCCACCTTTAAGGTCTGAGTTCCCCCCACCCTCTCGAATTCACCTGATTCTGAGAAATGCAAGAATTTGGTCTGAATCACCGGGGTTATATCTCCGATCTCATCTAAGAAAACGGTTCCGGCATGAGCAGTTTCCAATCTCCCTTTTTTCCTCTGATACGCTCCGGTAAAAGCTCCTTTCTCATGCCCGAAAAGATCACTCTCCAAAAGCTGTTCAGATAATGCTACACAGTTAACATAGACAAATGGCTTATCTCTCCTCGGACTCAGATTATGAATCGCCCGGGCTAATACCTCTTTTCCGGTGCCGCTTTCTCCTTGTATCAAAACAGTGGATTTGGTATCAGCCACTTTCTGGATAAGTTCCCTGATCTTTTTCATCTCAGAGCTTTCACCCCAGACCATGTCATACTGGCTATCTATTTCCTTCTTCAAGTACTCTCTTTCCCTGACCAGATTTTTCGTTTCCAAAGCTTTCTGGATGGTCAAAAGAATATGTTCAGGATCGCAGGGCTTGGGGATAAAATCGTAAGCTCCCTTTTTCATGGCTTCCACAGCTTTCTCGATAGTGCCAAAAGCGGTCATTATTATCACTAGCACCTCAGGTTCTTCCTTTTTCATCCGATTCAAGGTCTCTATACCATCTATCTTTGGCATCATTAAATCCAGGAGCACCAGATCCGCGCCTTCCTTTTTGAATTTGTCCAGACCCTCCTCTCCATCCTCAGCCGTCAAGACCTGGTATTGATGAAACTTCAGCCTCTCAGCCAAGAGAGTTCTTATCTGGGGATCATCATCCACGATTAAGATCTTCTCCTTTGACATAAGCCTGCCTTTCCCTTTGATTAACCTTCCGGCAGAGTAAAGCTGAATTTAGTACCCTTATCCCTGCCAGGAACGGGGCTTTCCACCTTTATTTCCCCTTCATGAAGATGCACTAAATTTCTCACGATATCCAGCCCAATACCTGCACCTTTCTCTCTAACCCTTTCACCAGGCGCAACCTTATGGAACCTTTCAAAGATCTTCTCTAAATTTTCAGGGGGGATTCCAACTCCATTGTCTGTAACTGAGACCTCCACAAGCTTTTCACCCTCTATTCTCTTAGCTGAAACAGAAATCTTGCCCCCAGAATCGGTATATTTTATAGCATTATCTAGCAAATTGAGAAGTATTTCCAAGAGACTATGTTTGTCTGCATAGACAGAAACATCCTCCAGCTCTTCCTTAACTAAGTTGATACCTTTTTTCTCAGCCAGGACCCTCACCATACTGCAAGCATCATCCACTACCTGGGTTAAAGAAAGATTCTCCTTATTTAAAGTTATTTTTCCGGATTCACTCATTGACAAAGTCAGAAGGTTATCTAGGGTTCGTGAAACATGCAGGGTGCTCTCCTGGATCATCAGTAGATGTTTCCGGCTCTCCTCTGAAATCTCTCCACAGATCCCTTGCAGCATATTATCCACTGAGAATCTGATGCCGGTCAGTGGAGTCCGCAGGTCATGGGATACATTAGAAATGAATTTAGTCTTCAGCTTATTTAACTCTTCTAATTTTCTCTTCTCTAATTGCTCCGCTACTATCCTTTCCCTCATTTTTATGTTTTGCAGAGCCCGGGCTACCTCCTGTACCATCGAGGAAACCAGTTCCACATCCTCAGCAGAATACTTGACTTCTGATTTTTTCTCCCCGATTAAGAGTAAACCGAACAACTCTTCTTTTCCTGTCATAGGAAAGGATAACTTAATTTCAAACTTCTTCAGAATCTGATTTTCCGGTAAAACTGGTATCCCCCTAAAAGCGATGGAATCTTTAGATCCTTGAATGTTTTTGGTTTTAATTAAATCCGGGAGCAAAACATTTTTTCCCCTTTCAATTTCTTCAGTTTCCTCGTCAGAAAAACCAGTTGATTTAGCTATCCCAAATTCTTTCTGCTCACCTCTTCTGAGAAATATCAATGCCCGGTTGATTGCAAAAAGGAGATCAATTCTTTTTAACAGCAGCTCTAAAAGCTCATCCTGAGTGAAGACAAAGTCTACCTGATGGGTAAATGTCTGAATCGCCTTTCGGTAATCATATCTGACCCGATAAAAGGTCTTATCCACCAAAACTCTTATTCTGTTTTTAGCCGGAGTGAAAAGCAGGGCGGCTGCCAAAGTGGCCAAGATCGGGAACAGGCTCCCTTGATAGCCAGTGAACCTGTGGACTATCTCACCTAAAAGTCCCACCATCAAGAGATATATGCCCAGGATAAAACCAGTCAAAAGAGAATAAACCAGACTACGGTTGATAACCACATCTACATCCATAGCCTGATATTTCAGGATAGAAAAAGCAAAGGAGACCGGAATTAGTGACACGAATAGATAATTAACCACCTCCGGGACAAGTCTTCGGGCAAATAAAACCTCGGGAAGGGTATGCAAAAAGATAAAAGGGAAAGTTCCCACCGCAATCCCCCAGAAGATCCATCTGATTTTTCTTCTGTCCTCTAAAAACTCTAATTTCTTATAGGTTTGATATAAAACTAAAAAACCTAAAAGTACATAAACAACCAGATATATTCTAAAATACAGGTAAAGGGTCTTGTACGCTTGGAACAAAGACAAGGAGTTTGCGGAAACAGACCTCCAGTAAAATATTTCCATCATAAGTATAAGCACTAAGCTCGGAAGGTATACGGAAAAGATTAAAGGTTTGCTCTGAGTTGAAACTTCCTCCTCCCGAGGAAAAATCATAGAGAAACGGAAAAATAAAGCGGGAATAAGAGCATAGGCGATTATCTGAAGAGACGGCAAAATGAAACTCAATTCTTTAGGACCATAGGGAAAACCTTCAAAGGAAATGAAGATCGCCAGAGAGAGAGATAAAGAGGAGATTAAAAAGATCCTGACCACCTGGCTTTTCGGCTTTTTGAGAAAAACGAAAACTCCTACCACCCACAGGAAAAGGCCAGCCAAGAAATTAACTAATAAGAACAACCGGCTGTACTTTCTCTCTAAAGGAACTGTTAAATTGCACTTCTTTCCATTTCTTTGAAGGGTTAAGCTGACTGATTCGCCAATTCTCTTCTGCTCTAAAAAGAATTTTAAATCACTATTGCTCTGGACCGGATTCTTGTTAACCTCTAAAAGAAAGTCCCCGCTTTTGAGACCAGACTTTGCAGCTTCGCCACCAGGTGTAAGTCGGCTTATCCGAAGGCGTCCTTCTGACTTTTCCAAAATAGCTCTAATTCCAGGCCGTTCATTTAATCTGACGGTACCCCAGAGTCCTATAAGCAGGAACAGGAAGGCTATCGAAAGAAAAAACGGAAGCGATTTTCTTTTCTTATCATTCATTTTTTATGTAAGCCGCAATATCTTAGATCCCTTCCACGGTGGCAAGTCAAATTCAGGATCGTAGTATCTCCGGCTGTAACCTTAGAAAGATGGACCAATTCTTAAATAATCTCTAATTTTTCACACTGTCAAGGAAAATATTTTTGCGAGTGAATTCACCAGTCTAGAGGCCCCTACGCCACCTCTTTTGACAAACTCAAACAGAAGAGTGCGTTATAGAACACCAGCCAAATTCCAAAAACTCCGTTTGTGTTGGTCCGAAAGGTCAAGGTCTTACTGAGAACCCTTGGGAGGTGCAGGAATAGAACTGATGGAGAATCAGGCTTTTTTGTTTCAACGTGCGCTGCTTTTTGAATTTTTTGCTCGCTTTTTGGGGATTTTTGTATGTTTTGCGGGCCTGTTTTTAGCATTTTTTGTTACTTTTGTTTGGTGTTGTTGTTGCATAGTAGGGCTGATCGGTGTTGTACTAATCGAATTAATCTTTTGTTTCCCGAAAAGTTCTTGGAGAAGATCTACGAAATGAGGTTTGGATAGACCTTTCTGTGCCTTAGTCTTTTTCATTGGTATGGTAATGTTTTTGAACTCGTTCAAATCTAAACATTTTGCAGCGTGCAGCGGGTCAAACTGAGCTTGCTGAGATGAGATGCTGGTGGGAGTGAATCTCATAGTATAACGTTTCTGCCTGTATGCGAAGTGCCGAGTGCATTTGAGTTAACCCCTCAACTTCGCTCGGGATAAACCCTTCGGTTTTACTCAAGATAAGCTGTGCAAGCCGCAAATACGCTGTCAGTCAAAGTTGCCTTTTTACTTCTTTTAATGAATTGAGAGATTACTTGACTGTCAACGAGAAAAGTAAAGGCAAGAGCTAGACTTGAGCAAGTGATCTGGGGGGTCCTTGAATCTTATATTTACTGGCCCTCTCTCCGGGTACCTTTCTTTCTCTGCATTTTCAGATCTTCCAAAATCTTTGCACTTATTTTGAAAAACCGAGCTAACCTCTCCAGACCTTTTCTTGAAGGACCATTCCTATCGCTTTCCCACTCATAGACGGTGTTCCTGTGCACCTGGAGTCTCTTCGCCAACTCTCTTTGTTCCAACCCCTTCTCCAATCTCAGTCTCTTAAGGAACTGCCCCAAAGTCTCTGAAGGATATTTGGATACGGTGAAGGTAATATTTACAGACTGTGAGTTTTTGTAAATTTGCACCGCATGGTCAAGGATTCAAAGTTTCTGCAAGCACGAATTTCGATGAGCACTAACTATGCTCTGGTCTATGTCACTCGAGCTGATTCGTATAGTAACCGTCCGCACTTCAGCACCTGCCCACACTCAGGGTTCGCGACCTTCCTGCCTAGCTGTTTCCAACTCATGTCGGGGTGTAAGAAATGCTCACACACCGATCAATGAGCAAAATTCTTTCTAACAATTTTCTAACAGTCAACTTCATCCAACTTGAAGGAACTTGCTTGTACTTGAAGCAACTTGATGAAACTTAACTCTTGACAAGTCAATGGATTTTGGCTATTCTCCTGAAGTATAGAAAGTTGTGGAGAAACGAGGGTTTCGAATCCCGGCCTCTCCGCTTTAAGCTTATGGACGACAATGAATTGTAGTGCTTCGAGTTGACAGGAGAGAAAATGGTTCGAACCTAATCCCAGGTAATTCCTTATCCCATATACTGATTACCATCACCGCAGACACCGTTCTCTCCGATTTCTACACCCGCAAAAATCACCGCCTAAAACAAAGACGGAATTCACATTTTATCTAGATGTAGAGTTTAGCTTACGTAGGAAAGACCTAACATTGAGTCAATAAATACGTATGCCAACTAAGATATGAGGGAAAAGAATATGATGCAGATCAGATTACTCTCCATCCTAACAGGGTTGCTGATTCTAATGAGAGGAATTACGATGTCTGAACGAAATGAGGTCAATGAGAATGCAAGATTCGAAAAAGCCACTTTTGCTGGCGGTTGTTTCTGGTGTATGGAGGATGCTTTTGAAAGTTTAGAGGGTGTGGTTGACGTTGTCTCTGGATACGTAGGTGGTCATAAGGAAAACCCTACTTATGAGGATGTAAGTTCCGGAACGACCGGTCATTACGAAGCGGTTCAAATAACTTTTGACCCTTCTAGAATGCGATATCAAGATTTGCTGAGTCTTTTTTGGAGGCAAATTGATCCCACAGACAGGGAGGGTCAGTTTGCCGATAGAGGTTCACAATACAGGACGGCCATTTTTTATCATAGCGAAGAGCAGAAAGTTTTGGCAGAAGGATCGAAAGAAGAATTGGAAAAATCGAAAAGATTTGGTAAACCTATAGTTACTGAGATTTTGCCCTTGACCGAATTCTTTGAAGCAGAAGAATATCATCAAGATTATGCCAAGAAGAAGAGAATACAGTATGGGCTATACAAGAAAGGATCTGGGAGAGAGAAATTCATTAAGGAGAAGTGGGAACACAGCAACACAAAACCGAGTGACAAGGAATTGAAGAAGAAACTAACTCCCCTGCAATATCAGGTGACCCAGAAATGTGGAACCGAGGAGCCATTCAAGAATGAGTATTGGAATAACAATAAAGAGGGGATATATGTCGACGTTGTTTCAGGTGAGCCCCTGTTTTCATCTAAAGACAAGTTCGATTCCGGCACTGGTTGGCCGAGTTTTAACAAGTCACTTGAGCGAGACAATATCGTGGAACAAATAGATAGTAGCCTTGGTATGATAAGGACTGAAGTGAGAAGCAAACATGCTGATTCACATTTGGGGCATTTGTTTGAGGATGGACCAACACCCACAGGATTAAGATACTGCATAAACTCTGCTGCATTAAGATTCATTCCAAAAGAGGATTTAGAAAAGGAAGGTTATGGAAAATACAGAAAGATTTTCGAGAAAGAAAAATAAAAACAACAGGAAATGACAATTGCATCCTCCATGACGTCACTTGCTACTCGCTGTAGGTTTTGACTCGGCACACTTCTATGGAATTATTTGAAAAAACCGTGATTTTGAATTGCTCGCCCAGTATTGCGATGTTGGCAGTTCTCTTTTTGCTTGACACATAGACCCCGCTTTTCTATATATTTTCATGTAATGAATATCTACTGAATGTTCACTCACAAGTTGCAAGGAGGTATAGTCATTGAAGCGTCATAATTGGCAGATCTTTTTGGGTGTAGTACTAATTGCGCTCTCCGCATTGGTCTATATGATTCACTACCTGATCTTTCGAGATACCCATCATATTTTCATATATCTAATAGGTGATATTGCCTTCGTCTTTTTCGAGGTTCTCATGGTTACCCTGGTAATTCACCGTCTGCTAAGTGAAAGAGAGAAGAGGAACCGGCTGGAGAAGCTAAACATGGTCATAGGGACTTTCTTTAGTGAAGTCGGAACCAAATTACTGACCTATTTTTCTGATTTTGATCCGGGATTGGATAGGATTAGAAATGGACTTGTTGTGACTAAGGATTGGACAGGGCAAGAATTTGATGGCGTAAGCAAGCGCCTTAAGAAATACGATTATAGCGTGAATATCAATAAGTTAAGCCTAAGGGACTTAAAAGCATTTCTTACGGACAAAAGAGATTTTTTACTGAGATTGTTGGAAAACCCAAATTTGCTGGAACATGAGTCTTTTACCGAAATTCTGCGGGCGGTTTTCCATTTGACGGAGGAATTAGGTAGCAGAGAAGATATGGAACATCTACCGGATACCGACCACCAACACTTAGCTGGAGACATAAAAAGAGTATACCAACAGCTTGTCCTGCAGTGGTGGGACTACATGAAGTATCTGAAAGACAACTACCCGTATCTGTTTTCTCTTGCCATGAGAACCAATCCATTCGATCAGGAGGCATCGCCCATAGTAGAGTAATCCGCTGAGTATATTATATAATCGTGTCACTCGACTGTGGCTCCGAGTCTACCCTTGCTGCAACATCTATTATTGGTAGTCTATTACTTCCCAACGAGTTTCGCCTATTCTCGCAAAGCGTAGTCGGACGGGAAGCTCAAAGCACACAAAAGTTTACCGAGAGTGAGGTGGAGGCTACGTGTTTAACTACCCTCAGAAGCCCGTCTTTTTCAAAATTTTTAAATCTTCCAAAGTCTTTGCACTTATTTTGAAAAACTTCGCCAATCTCTCGATACTCTTTCTGGAGGGTCGCTTTCTATCATTTTCCCACTCATAGATGGTGTTCTTGTGGACACGGAGCTTTCTTGCCAACTCTTTTTGCTCCAATCCCTTTTGTAGCCTCAGTTTCCTCAGAAATTGGCCTAAGGTCTCTGAGGGATATTTAGATACAGTGAAAGTGATGCTCAGAACGTGTTATTTTTTGTAAATTTGTACCGTACAGTCATGTATTAAATCCGTCTGGAAACATAAATTTCGGAACACAGCCAAAGGAAATTGAAAAGAACCAAAGCAAAAAAGATCGAGGGCGTTTGATCAGAACATTCCGGCAGCAAGGTCGGAAAGACCGCCAGTTCGAATCTTATCGGCCCCGCCATGAATTTGAACCTCCCGAAGGGGAGGTTTTTTATTGCAAACTTTCGAGAAATTCCTATATTATTAAAAATTTTATGAGGCGGATGATTCATCGGCGCTTTTATTGCCAGTGCTGCGTAGATGATTCTATTAAATCTATGTTAGTAGGAAAGGATGGCTGGATGGGAAAAAAACGAACTGCATCAAGAATGATATTTCTTAAGACAGGTCTGGCAGCTTGGCTCTTCTGTTTTTCTGCTGTGCTATGGCAATGCCATGATAAGGGATTAGCTGATTACGGACGATGGAGTAAAAAACCTCAGAGTGACTGGCCGCAGATCACGATGATTAACCAGATCGAATACACGGACAAGAATCACCCTGTGGCAGGATGCGGTTTTCTATTGGATACGGGAGATGAGATTCTGGCCGCCACGGCCAAACACATCCTGACCTATTTCAAATCAGAAACCATGGAGTCGGTTTCCTTCAAGAAAACCCTAAAGCTCTGGAAGATGTTTCCAAAGAATAATCCTGATGATGTGGTCGTAGTAGATAAACTGATTAATGAGAATCCAGAGGAGTCTCTGGGGCACATACCGCCTGAAAGAGACTGGCTGCTGTTCACAATCAAAGAGAGGTCTCAAAATATCCAGCCTTTAAAATTCAGATCGGGTCCAATGCAGGAGGGCGAAACAGTCTATATTATTGGTTGGCGGTATACGGATAAAGATTGTCCTCAAGTAGTCTATGAGGGCAATTTTGTGAAATCAGAGGAGGGATCTTTTCTTATAACTACCAAAGAAATAGCTGACAATACCATGCCTGGGTTGAGCGGTTCTCCGGTTATCGACTCGAACGGCTACTTGCTCGGCCTTATGTCTCAGAAGGCTGGGAAAATGGAGAGGCCCTCTTCTCTCGACTATCCCAAGATGCTTATAGAAAAAAGGGCTAATACAGAGGAATAAGGAGTGTATAACTAAATCCTTTGCTTGTCTAAACAAGAACGCTCACAAAAGTATCAAAATTAGTTATTATTACATTTCTATAACCAGCTTAGCTATTTTATTATGATGTCTTATAACCAATTGTTTTCCATCGAGTTCCGCTTACAATTTTGAAGCTTATATTAATCTCAAATTCGAAGCTCAGAAAAGTTTGGGGAGAGTGATATCGGGGCCGCCACGAGTTTGAACCTCCCGGATGGGAGGTTTTTTATTGACAGTCATCCAATCACGAGATATATTTTTTAATCTGTAATAAAATGACAACTTTTGTATTTTCATCTTTCTGAGCATTAAAAGGAGGAGGAAGTTATGCGAAGTTGGAAGGTTTTTCTTACACCATTTTTAATTGTCGGGATTATTATCCTAATTGGCTGCTCTAAAGACAATAAAATTGCACAAATGGAAGAGCAGAACAAGGCTTTGGTTCAACGCATTCATACCGAAGTTTCAAAAGGTAACATTGAAATATTTGATGAAGTCCTTTCACCCAATTATGTTCGTCATTGTCAGGCTATGCCACCTGAATTTCAAGAACTTCACGGGACGGATCAATTTAAATTATTCATCAAAGATTTTTTACATGCTGTACCGGATTGTAAGGATTCAGTTCTTTTTATTATAGCTGAGGGTGATAAGGTGGCATATGTCACTACAACGACCGGAACTCAAACAGGTCCAATGGGAGAACTCCCGGCGAGCGGCAAAGAATTTACGCTAACAAATATAGTTATCCATAGATTTATGGATGGTAAGATTGCCGAAACCTGGGTAAGTTGGGATAATGTAGCCATGCTCACACAACTAGGTTTCTTCCCTCCGCCTGCACAGAATAAGCCATGAGGTGGCCAGCGGAATATATTTCTACAAAATCAAATCTGGAGAATTCACTCAGTCGAAGAAGATGGTAATACTGAAATGATCTATTGAATCAGCGGAGTCAAAACAAAGCCCCAGCCGCTAAAGCAGCTGGGGTTTTTCTTTGGGGGCTACCTCGCCTTGCGAAGGTAGTATGTCTCGATCTATGTGAAGTCAGACCCAAATACACGTACGCCCCTGTAACCCCACTAATCCTACCCCCCCCAACCTATCCCCCGGAGAGAACCTGTTATGCCACTCTTTGATATCATACCCGGCCAGGTGAATGTACAGCTGAGTTGTGCTCTGGGTAGTATGTCCCAGTATCTTCTGAAGGATGGCGGAGGAGCCACCGGACTTTATCCAGAAGGTTCCGGCTGAGTGGCGGAGGAGGTGGGGATTGACTTTGATCCCGGCCTTCTTCCCTATCCTCTCGAGAATCTGCTCGAGCGATCTAAGAGGCAGGCCGTGTCCGTCAGCCTTACACACAAGCGAATCACCGGGAATCTTACGTCTGTACTTCGCCAAGAAATAGTGAATGGCCTTGATCGTCTTTGTTCCAAGCGGAACACATCTCTCCTTTCGGCCCTTCCCGTATACCTTGATCATCCCGGCTTTGGGGTCTACGTCTGAGACCTTTAGTCGAAGGAGTTCTCCCAGACGAATCATTGTATCCCAGAATAAGAGAAGTATGAGATAGTTCCGGTAACCGGTGAAGGTTCTCCGACTGGGGACGCTCAAGAGCTTCTGCATCTCTTCTTCCGTGATTATCTTTGGAAGTCTCCTCTCGGCCCTAATCAGCTTGATTCTATCCATGGGATTCCCGTTGTCCAAGAAGTCCTCTCTATGAAGGTAGTTGAAGAACAGCCGAAGGACTCGGATTCTGCCATTTATGGTGTAGTCGGAAACCTTTCCTTTCATTGACAAGATGTAGGACTGAATTACGCTCGCATCTACGTCCTCGAAGGGAACCTCCCTTGACTGTATGAATCTATAGAAGTTTCGCAGTCTCTCTCCATACACATCTATGGTCTTAGAGGCGAGGTTCTTGACCTTGCAGTCGAAGTAGAAGCTCTGGAGATGTGTTGCGATGCTGGATCCATCTACGGAGTCAATTAGCGCCTGGAGGGAATCAGGCGTTCTTTTGCCCATTTCGACCACCCTTTTTTCAAAGATTTTCTTGACATAAGGCGTGGGAAGGCATATAATTATGCCATGCGCCTTTAGCTCAGCTAGGTAGAGCAACTGACTCTTAATCAGTGGGTCGGGGGTTCGATTCCCTCAAGGCGCATTTTTCATTGAACCTCTTTAGGTACCCTAAGGAGGTTTTTTGATGATCTAAAAAAAGCTAATTCTGTAAGGTTAAAAATTACCTCACAACCATTTGGGGGTCAGGAGGAGAGTCCTGCTACTACTGAAAAAATAGTGCGAATCAAAGCTTTTTGCTTGACAAATGAGCTCTTATTTGTTTTATTATAAAAAGGACGTGATAAATGAATGTCCTGAATTCGACTTTTTGTTTGGAGACCAACTCTTTTTGCCAGATTTCAGGACTCTCATTTTAGCTTTCGTTTGGATGGCTTCAAAAATGGATGTAGACATGCAGGAATTGATTTAATGTTTTCAATCTCTTCTCAACGTTAAAGGTCTTTAACATATTTCAAGAAGGGAGTTTCATGTGCTTCATGATTAAGGTTATAATTCTGGCCGGACTATTGAATTTCCTATTTAGTGTATCTGTCTTCTCTCAGACCATCCTGAATTCTTTTCCCTCTCCCGGTTCTGAGCCCAGAGGATTGGCCTGGGATGGATCCTTCTTATGGTGTGCTGAGTATTCGTCCGGTAAGATCTTTAAACTGAACCCTTCAACCGGTGCCAGGGTGGACTCATTTTCCTTTCAGATAGAGAGTGCCTTTGGAGGAATCACCTGGGGTAGTGACGATCAAATATGGGTGGCCAACGGTGGGCTTATTTATGAAATTGACCCGGCTTCAGGTGAGACGCTCTCTTCATTTAGCTGCCCTGGGGGGTGAGGTGCCACTTCTGCTGGACTGACCCGTGCGGCCAGTTACCTGTGGGGCTCAGACCGTTACCAACTTGAGATCAGGAAGATGACTACTTCAGGGGGAGAGCTCCTCTCCTTTTACGTGGAAGAAGAAAACCCCAGGGATTTAGCCACTGATAGCACATACCTTTGGTTGATCACCTCAGAGGGCAGTTTAAAGAAATATACTATGGATGGGGCTGTGGTCGACTCGATAATACGCTTTTTCTCCAATGGCTGGGGATTAACCTGGGAAAACAACCGTTTATGGGTTTCTGACCCTGTTTCCGACTCCATCTACCAGGTAAAGATACCTCAATATCAGAACATAACGGCTGATAGTGTTAAGAATTGGATAGATAGTGGGGATAGTCTGGTGATATTGGATGTGAGGGAGTTATACGAGTTTGAAAGCTATGGTAGAATTCCTCACGTGGTGAACATGCCCTGGAACTCGGGTGTGCTGGATACAGGCTACACCCAGCTTTCTTTGGATGACACCATAATTGTGGTCTGTCGAAGCGGGTACAGAAGCGCGCAGGCAAGTAACTTCCTGGATGGAAAAGGATTCGAGCACGTTTACAATATGTTGGGAGGGATGAATGATTGGCATTATCCTGTGGAGGTGGGTGGTCACGTTTCTGTCGATGCCACCTGGGAAACAGACAAGAGTCCTTATATCGTAGCTGCTGACGTGATCGTTGATGGTGGTAAATCTCTTGCTCTGCAGCCGGGAACAAGCGTGGAATTTGATGGGCTCTTTTCTTTGCAGGTTTACGGTATCCTGTTGGCGCAAGGGACAGTTGATAGCAATATCCACTTTACATCGCATGGTTCTCTTCGTGCCGGGTGGGAAGGAATAAGAATATTTGAGGGGAACAGTTCTTCTTTCGACTATTGCAGAATCGACAGCTTGCAAAATGGCATTCTCTGTCTCAACTCCTCTCCCACCATCACAAATTCATGGATATCCGGGAGCGAGACCTGCTTGTATCTTTCTGGTCCGGACGCCAATCCATCTATCCAGGGTTGTGAATTGGATGGATCCGGCGGCAACTCTGATATTTTAATTCTGTGTGATTCCTCCTCAGCTCCGACTATAACCAACTGCTTTATCTTAGGTGTATTAAAAGGGGTGGTGGCGAAGAATGGTGCCGACCCTCAACTGAACTACAACAATATATATAATAATAGTGATTATGGTGTATTAAATGAGGATTCAACACTGATTATAGATGCGCAATACAACTGGTGGGGAGATGAGAGCGGGCCGTTTGATCCCTTAGACAATCCTGAAGGTCAGGGCGACAGGGTGAGCCAATGGGTTGATTATACACCCTGGCTCAACTCTCCGATCCCCTATATTTGTGGCGATACCAATGGAGACGAGATAATAGACCTGGGGGATGTGCTTCATCTCATCAACTATCTATACAAAGGCGGTTCAGCTCCTGACCCGTTGGTGGTTGGAGATGCTAATGGTGACGGACTGGTTGACCTCGGCGATGTGCTTTATCTGATTAACTATCTATACAAGGGAGGTCCAGCCCCAGACTGTCAGCCGCAGAAAGATCTTCAGTTTCAAATCTTCTTGATGCTTCGGGAATAGTCTCAATATCCCCCGCAAAATGCAGGGGGAAATTCCCGAAGCTATATAGCATCCCGCCTCTGGCTGGATGCATCAAGTGAAGAATTAAATCACCCATAAGACACTAAGAAATGGAGCATATGGTTTTCCCGTCATCCTGGGCATAATGCTCAAAAGGTATTGGTTTTTTAACGAGGACAAAGATGTAGATACCATGTGAAATACGGATGACGATGTTGTTTAACCAATCCTCGGTGTTGGTAATATTTTTGTTTCAGACGGGCAT
>Ga0209979_1001200_pt1 | contig 29597 bp, 27 predicted proteins | sample AnhtaG_FD_183114 | JGI IMG/M metagenome (GOLD analysis project Ga0209979, IMG submission 183114) | Deep subsurface microbial communities from Anholt, Denmark to uncover new lineages of life (NeLLi) - Anholt_01485 metaG (SPAdes) (version 2) | ecosystem: Environmental > Aquatic > Marine > Oceanic... | reverse complement strand
GATAACCACATTCATGCTTCCCCCGCTACTCTATGGGTTCTCGCCAAAGCAAAACTCGACAGGGGGCATTCTTGAGCACATAGGGCACAGTGCTCCCCAGGTTGAATTCACCAAAGCGCTTCTTATAATTTATACCCATGATAATTAAATCGACGCCTCGTTCCACCGCCTCATCCACCAAGGCAGGTCCCACCTCTCGCGCCTGAAGGAGATCTGTGTCCACCTGGTAGTCCAGTTCATCGGCAATACGCTCAGCGCGTTTAAGTACCTTTTCCCCCTTTTGTGTCTCTGGCTCGATCTCTGCATCCAAGGGGAGTGTCCTATTCACCTCGATCACATGGACAACATAGACCTTGCCTTTCCTTCTCTTGGCTATGGTACAGGCCAGTTCGATGACCTGCTCATCCACCCTCTCCCCGTTTACCGGCACCAAAATCTTGGGTATTTCCATAGGCTCACCACCTGGCTTTGCCCTCCAAGGAGCACATTATAATCCCTGCCACCGATTCCTGCAATGATTTATCATCGCCAATTATCGGCCATCACCCCGATGACCTTTCCTTGAGCCTTCCTATCTGGGCATCGATAAGCCCGTCGGTGGTCTCTTTGAGCAACTCCAGCTCCTCCAAAGATAGTTCCTCCAGTTGTTCAAGGTTATACTGGATGGTCGAGATGATCTGTTTTACTGGTCGCTCGCGGCGACGGGCGAAGTAGACGGTGACGCTGGCGATTATTGTTCCCCAGAAAAGCATGACCCCAAGGATCGCCCATATCCCGCCGACTATTTGCCCAGCCGTGGTAATCGGCTTAAAGGGTGTGCCCATTGTCTCCACCGCTGCCAGGCCCCACCATAGAGCCTGGCCAAAGGAATAGACGTGTTCGTTGACTCCGTGCTCGGCAAAATAGAAAGCGGCGGAGAAAAGCAGCCAAAGGATGGTGAGTAGCGAGATCATAGGTACGAAGGGCGTTTGGGTGACAATGACCCTGAGGAATCTAATAATCCCCGGGACACTGGGCGCGATTCTCAGCCTTCGCCGCGGCCTTCTCTTTCTCCGAAGCACCTCGTCGCCTGGTCGGATTCTGGGTACCGGTTCGAAGGGCCTTTCATCTCCCATGCTTGAACACCTCGCTTTGTGTTAGCTTCTTTAGCGGCGAATTCTACTCCGGTCAACATCAATTGTCAATGGTACTAAAGGGTTGGGTTGCCTGAATTTCTTAAAAAGCAGGGGACACACATGTAGGGTGGAGGCCCAGTTCGAAAAAGCACTTGCTAAATATAACCAGCGATAGTAGAATAATATAAATTTCCAGTTTTTAAGGGAGAGGTGGCATGGATAGAGGGACATGGACGGTGAAGAGCGGGCTGGCGCAGATGCTGAAGGGTGGTGTGATCATGGATGTGGTCACCGTGGAGCATGCCAAGATCGCTGAGGAGGCGGGGGCCTGTGCGGTGATGGCCCTGGAGCGGGTTCCTGCGGACATCAGAGCTGCGGGAGGGGTAGCCCGCATGGCGGACCCCGCAGTGATTGTGGCCATCATGGAGGCGGTCTCGATCCCGGTGATGGCCAAATGCCGCATCGGGCACTTTGTGGAGGCCCAGGTTCTTGAGGCCCTTGGCGTGGACTTTGTCGATGAGTCTGAGGTGCTCACCCCAGCCGATGAAAGCCATCACATCTGGAAGCACGATTTCAAGGTGCCCTTTGTCTGTGGCTGTCGCGACCTGGGTGAGGCGCTAAGGCGCATCGCCGAGGGGGCGGCGATGATCAGAACCAAGGGGGAGGCGGGCACGGGAAATATTGTGGAGGCGGTCAGGCATATGAGGGCGGTTATGGACGAAATTCGCAAGATTCAGAGCATGACCACCGATGAGCTCATGGCTGAGGCTAAAGCCCTGGGCGCCCCCCTGGAGTTGGTGCTCGAGGTGCACAAAACGGGAAGGTTGCTGGTGGTGAATTTCGCCGCAGGCGGGGTGGCTACCCCGGCGGATGCAGCACTGATGATGCAGCTGGGCGCTGAGGGGGTCTTCGTTGGCTCTGGCATCTTCAAGGCCAGCGACCCAGAGGTGAGGGCAAGGGCCATTGTTAAAGCTACCACCCATTATCGAGACCCCGAGATCATCGCTGAGGTCTCCAAGGGTCTTGGGGTGGCAATGCCTGGCGTTGACATAAAGACCATCCCCCAGGAGGAGCTCCTGGCTCCCAGAGGGTGGTAGCAGGCGCCTATAAGCCCTTGATTGGAGCCGATAGCAGATTGACCCATGTCGACCGGAGGAACTAGAGCGAAAAAGATAGGCGTGCTTGCCCAGCAGGGTGACTTCTCAGAGCATATCGCTCTCTTGCGCCGTCTCGATGTGGAAGCCTTCCCCGTCCGCTTAGCCAAGGAGCTGGAGGGATTGGATGGGCTCGTTATCCCCGGTGGGGAAAGCAGCACCATGGGCAAGCTGATGAAGGAATACGACCTTACCGAACCGGTGAGGGGGCTTGCTAAAGAGGGCTTCCCCATATTGGGGACCTGTGCTGGCATGATCCTGCTTGCGAAGAGGGTTTCTGGTTTGAATCTGGAGCCCCTTGGGGCCATGGATATAGAGGTGAGGCGTAACGCCTTTGGCAGGCAGGTGGATAGCTTTGAGACCGACCTTGAGATCCCTGTTATTGGAGAGCCGCCATTTCGTGGCGTTTTTATTCGAGCCCCATTTATTGAAAGGGCGGGGGACGGTGTGGAGATCCTGGCCCGGCTTCCCAATGGCATGGGCGTTGCCGCAAGGCAAGGGAACATGGTCGCTTTGGCCTTCCATCCTGAGCTGACCAACGATCTCAGGCTCCATGCCTACTTCTTAAGCATTGTCCACGGTGGGAGGTGAGCGGGTAGGAAATGATTCGATCTCTTTATCCCATCGACCTAGTATCCCTCCCTTTCTTTTCCCGAAGGGCGTTTCCCAATGAGGCGATAACCAGGGACAGGCTGCGCAGAGCAAGCCTTCTCTCCGCGGAGGCTTTGTTTGAGCATTGGCTTCCCTTGAGGGGAAGACGGCACACCTGGGTCTCACTAGACCGAGGTCGCATCCTCGGTGTGGTCTCCACTAAGAGTTGCTCCGGTCCCGCCGCCTGGCAGATCGACTATCTTCAGGTTGGTGAGGATGAACAATGCTTTGCTCTCTTGGACAAAGCGAGCGCTGCTGCGGCCGAGAAGGGGGTGAAGAAGATTTTTCTTCGCCTTCCCTCCACTAGCCCTCTCATCGATGGGGTGAGGCGTGCTGGCTTTTCGTGCTATACCAAAGATTACCTCTTCCGCTATGGTGGAGAGGGAGGGCAGGGGCCCGCTGAAGTGCCGCAGCCTTATCTCCTTCGCTCTAGGTCAAGAGCTGATGAATACAGCCTCTTTAGTTTATATGGTGTCGCTGTCCCCCTCGCGGTGCGCACCGCCGAGGGGATGACCCTGGAGGAGTGGCGGGAAAGCAGGGATCGGGGGTCATGGCTGGAGCGGCACAGGGAATTCGTCCTGGAAAAGCAGGGCAGCCTGGTGGGATGGTTGCGAATTAATGTCGCCAGGGGGATGGGCTGTTTTGCAATCCTTTTTCAACCCTGGGCCCATGATGAACTTGGATGGCTGGTGAACTATGGCTTAACCTGCCTCGACGGAAAGTCCCCGATACTCTGTATTGTTTCAGCCTTTCAAGGGCAATTAAGGGTGCTCTTAGAGAGATTGGAGTTTGAGGAGGTGGCGGAGTACTCCACCCTGGTAAAGGAGATCGCCCTCAGAGTGAGAGAGCCATCTTTTGTGCCGATGAGGGCATAGTGAGGGAAGGCGATGTTTAAGAGAATTACCGATGATCTGGATTGCTTGCTGGAGAGGCTGCCCCCCAAAATCGCTCAACTGCTGAAGGGGGAGGATCGCAGTGAGCTCCTGGAGGTGGTCATGGACCTGGGGCGCCCCCCCGAGGTGCGATACCCAGGTCGAGAGGTGGTGCTCAGCGACCGAGAGGTCACTGCCGAGGATATCGAATACATCGTTTCCCGTATCGGTGTCTTTAGTGGCGATAACCGTGCCGGTATCGAACGCACCCTGCATCGCATCTCGGCGATCAGAAATCGCGAGGGGCAAATCGTTGGGCTCACCTGCCGCGTCGGCAGGGCGGTCTTCGGCACCATAGGGATTATCGAGGACTTGATCCGATCGGGGAAGAGCATCCTGCTTTTGGGGAGACCTGGGGTGGGCAAGACCACCATGCTTCGTGAGGTGGCTCGGGTGCTTGCCGACGACCTGATGAAGCGCGTTGTTATCGTCGATACCTCCAACGAGATCGCCGGCGATGGCGACATCCCACATCCCGCCATCGGGCGTGCGAGAAGGATGCAGGTACCCGCCCCTCGGCTCCAGCATGCGGTAATGATCGAGGCGGTGGAGAATCATATGCCCGAGGTGATCGTCATCGATGAGATCGGCACCGAGCTTGAGGCTCAGGCGGCGGGCACCATCGCCGAGCGAGGGGTGCAGCTTGTGGCCACCGCCCACGGAAACACCCTTGACAACCTGATCATGAACCCCACCCTCTCCGACCTCATTGGCGGCGTGCAGACGGTGACCCTGGGCGATGAGGAGGCAAAGAGGCGGGGCACCCGGAAGTCCATCCTGGAGCGAAAGGTACCCCCCACCTTCGATATCGTGGTCGAGATTCAGGACTGGTATCACGTAGCCATTCACTCCGATGTCGCTGCGGTGGTTGATGCTATGCTGCGGGGGCGGCCCATCCACCCCGAGATTCGCTGGCTGGATGAGACCGCCGAGGTAAGAAGGGAACAGATGGCGCCTCCCAAGAAGCCCAGGGTAGGTAAAGGGCTTGCCGGTACGCTGACAAAGATCTACCCCTTTGGCATCAATCGGAGCCGACTGGAGCAAGCGGTGAAGGGGATGGGGCTACCGACAAATTTGGTGGCTGATCTGGCGGAGGCAAGCCTTGTCATGACCTCGAGAAGCTATTACCGCCGCAAGCCACAGCCCATCCGCGATGCCGAGGCAGCAGGCATCCCCATCTATGTCCTCAAAAGCAACAGAATCTCCCAGATGCAGCGGTCTCTGGCTAATATATTTGATATGGAGAGCAGCACCGATCCTTTTAGGTCTGCCATCGAGGAGGCGGAGCAGGCCATCGCCGAGGTCATGGAGGGGAAGCAATCTGTGGAGCTCAGCCCCCAGAACTCCTATCTCAGGATGCTCCAGCACCAGCTTGCGGAGCGCTACAGCCTTTCCTCACAAAGCACCGGTCGCGAGCCGCGGAGAAGGGTGCGGATTTTTAAGGGTGGGGAGGCGTAAGAGGGCTAGGGCGCTCGTGTGAGATAGGAAAAGTTCGAATCCCGGTCGTGGAGGAAGACGATGTCTGGAAAAAACCGCAAGCTAGCTCTTATATTTGACTTCGACGAGACTCTTGTAGCGGATTCGGTTACACGACTATTGCGAGAGAACCAGATCGATGCGGACGAGTTCTGGGATCAAAAACACGCTTCTCTCATCGAAAAGGGATGGGACCCGACCGCGGCTTATATGATGTTGCTAGTAAACGAAATGAAGAAGCATGGGAAGCTGAAAGAGCTAACCCCCCGCAAGCTGAGACAGTTTGGTCAGGAACGACTACAGCTTTTTGAGGGAGTCCAAGGTATGTTTGCCGAATTGAGAGAGCTTGTCGGTCGCGATGTTACGATTCAATTTTTTGTGATTAGTGGCGGTCTACAGGAGGTGATAAGGGGTACTCCGATTGCAAAGAAGTTAACCGACTATTGGGGTTGTACCCTGGATGATGGTAAGGCTGTGGGAGTGCCATATCCAAAGAATGTTATCACCTTCACCGAAAAGACGAAGTACCTCTTCCAAATTAATAAAGGTTTCGTCGGAGCCCAGTATAAGAATAAGCCCTACGAAGTCAACGAGTTCGTGGAGGAGCAGGAGCGTGCTATACCGCTAGAAAACATGATCTACATAGGGGACGGATTGACTGATGTCCCGTGCTTCTCAATTTTAAAGGCGGAAGGATGTCCAATAGTGGTGTACCATCAGCGTGAGGATAGACGGGTGGGTCTTCAGCGAGCAGTGAAGATTGCCAGACATAGGCCAGTTCACGGTCCTTACAGCGCTGACTACACGGAGGGTTCGGACCTTAGAAATTGTTTAGATGAAGTATGCCGGCAGATGGCTAATGGCACTTGGCGCTTGAGGAAGGTGGCTCAATAGCGATTGTTAATTGCATTGCTCAGGCTCCTTGGCTAAGGCAAACACTGTCTTGAAGGTTCTATCTATTGAATGACTCGAGGACCCAATTGGGAGTAAAGAAACAGGGCCAACAGTTGCCCCTATTTTTCACCTTTGAAGGCGGGGAGGGGTGCGGCAAGTCCACCCAGGCGAGGGCGCTTCAGCGGCGCCTGTTGAGTATGGGCATCCCAGCATTGGTCACCCATGAGCCGGGGGGTACCCCTTTGGGTAACGATTTGCGCCGCTGGCTCAAGGGGGAGGGGGAGATCGATCCCCTGACAGAGCTCCTGCTCTTCAATGCCTCCCGTGCCCATCTCGTTTATCAGGTGATCCGCCCCGCCCTCGATGGGGGTTCTATTGTTATCTGCGACCGCTTTTCCCACTCCACCATCGCCTATCAGGGCTACGGCCGGGGCCTCGATCTTGGCCTCATCGAAACCGTCAATAACATTGCCACTCAGGGACTGCGACCCGACCTCATTGTACTCCTGGACATCGCCGCGGAACAGGGGCTTGGGAGAAAAAAACTGAGAGATAGGTTCGAAAAGGAGGAGATCGCCTTTCATCAGCGGGTGAGGCAGGGCTATCTGGGGATGGCGAAAAAGGATCCCCAGCGCTGGCTGGTGATCGATGGCTCTTTGCCCAGGAAGGAGGTCGAGCGCCTCATCTGGGAGAGGGTGGAGCAGCTTTTGCCCTGAATGTTCGAAAAGGGGTTGAAAAGGCGGTAAAGAAGTGATATAATAAAATGTTAGAGAGTGATCAGCGGTTGAACCTTTAAATCAGTCCAGAGAGGCTGGCAAGGGGAAACGGCAAAGTTAATACAGGGAGAACTTCAATCCTCTTGCCAGCAAATTGGCAAGAGGATTTTTTAATGCCTGAAAAAGTGATGTTAAATGAGGCGGACATCCGCCGTGCCCTAACCCGCATTGCTCATGAGATTGTGGAGAGGAACCACGGGTGCGATGGCATTATTTTTGTCGGGATGCACACTCGTGGCGTGCCACTGGCGAGAAGGATTGCGGCAAACATAAAGGAATTCGAGGGGGTGGAGATCCCCGTCGGTGCCCTGGATATCAATCCTTATCGTGATGACATCTCCTCCCTGGGGTGGCAGCCCCCGGTTCGCCCCACAGTTATTCCCACCGACATCGCCGGAAAGAGCGTCATTCTGGTCGATGATGTCCTTTTCACCGGGCGGAGCATCCGCGCCGCCATGGATGCTGTCATCGATTTAGGGCGACCCCGCTCCATTCAGCTAGCGGTGCTTGTTGACCGCGGCCACCGTGAAATCCCTATCCGCGCCGACTATGTAGGAAAGAACATGCCCACATCAAGATATGAAGATGTTGAGGTGCGGCTCAAGGAGACCGACGGCAGGGACCAGGTAGCCATTGTAGAAGGGGTGGGCGAGCGACAGTCGATGGGTAAGAGATAGCGTTTTTATCTTGCAGAGGAGGGGTTGGTTGTGAGTTTAGCAAAGAGAAACCTTGTAACCATAGACGACCTTTCTAACCAGGAGATTGAGGCAGTTTTCTCCTTGGCAGACGAAATGTCCGGATCGATGAAGGAGCAAGGGAACCTTTGCTCCGGTTTGATAATGGCCACCCTTTTCTTTGAGCCCAGCACGCGGACGAGATTATCCTTCGAGGCTGCGATGCACAGGATGGGAGGTAGCGTAATATCTGCGGTGGAAATGGGGGCTACCTCGCTGGCAAAGGGCGAAAGCATTGCTGATATGGCAAGGGTGGTGGGACGCTACGCGGATATCATCGTGATCAGGCATCCTTGGGAGGGAGCTGCCAAGGTGGCTGCCGACTACGCTGGGGTTCCTGTGGTAAACGCCGGTGATGGCAGCCACGAGCATCCGACTCAAACCTTATGCGATCTGTACACACTCAAGAAAGAGAGGCAACAGGTCAAGGGTTTGAAGATCGCTTTATGCGGAGACCTAAGATATGGGCGGACAATACATTCCCTTACCTACGCTCTTGCCCGGTTTGGCGCTGCAAGAATCTATTTTTGTCCCGGGCCAGGACTGGAGATGCCTCCGCATGTGCTGGGAAAATTGACTCAAGATTATGGTGGCAAGCTGCTAAAGGCTCCCGCCGATGACCTACACTCGCCTACACAGACGCTGGCAGGTCAAGGTGTGGATGCGATATATATTACGCCAAGTGATTCCCATCAACTAGCACTTATGCCTGGCGTCCAGATTAAGATCGACATCAGCGAGGGTGCCATTTATGTCACCAGGTTGCAAAAGGAAAGGGCTGAGGATGTAAGCCGGGGTGCGGTTTCAAAAAACGACTACCCAGTGATAAATGCTCGTCTCCTTAAGGGGAAAGGGCTCGAGCGCACCTTAGTCATGCACCCCTTGCCCCGCATCGATGAGCTTGCCTATGAGATAGATGCCGACCCGCGAAGTATGTACTTCGAACAGGCGGCACGGGGAGTGCCTGTTAGAATGGCACTCGTGGCCCTACTCCTGGGGGCTAAGAAGGTTGATATCGCTGAGGAGGAAACTCTACTCCAGATAGACTATCCCCTTTACAAACGCGATTTTGGGGTCAAGTGCCAAAACCCAAAGTGCGTGTCTGTGCAGGAAACAGAAACAAGGTATATTAAGCCTGAGTTCAAAATAATAAAAACCAAGCCTTTGACACTGAGGTGCATCTACTGCGAACATGAAACCCATCCTCAATATATCGCCAGTTCGAAGTGGCATGACGGGACGTTGGAGAAAAAGAGATACTATAGCTCCGATAGTTTCATGCTAGAACGAATCAAAGCGGAGAACCTGATCATTTTCGGTTCGGAGAGCGAAGCTCACGCTCGGGGGTTCAAGCGTAGCCAATACGCCACTACTCCGAAGAAGCTGCAGGGGGGTGTCAAGCGATAATGGAGCCTTTGCTCATCCTTGGTGGGCGGATCATCGACCCCAGCCAGGGAATCGATATGGTCGGCGACCTTCTCATCGCCGAAGGGGGCATCGCCTGGGTTGGGAAGGCAAGGGAAGCCTTGCCTGAGGAGCCTTTCTCCCTGCTTCACGCCGAGGGAATGGTTGTCTCCCCCGGCTTCGTGGACCTTCACTGCCACCTTCGAGAGCCGGGATTTGAGGAGAAGGAGACCATCGCTACCGGGACGCGCGCCGCAGCAAGAGGGGGGTTCACCACTATCTGTTGCATGCCTAATACTGAGCCCCCCATCGACACGCGGGCGACGGTGGAATTCATCCAGAGAAAGGCGGCTGGTGAAGGGGTGGTTGGGGTATTGCCCATAGGATGTATCACCAAGGGTCGAAGGGGCGAGGAGATGGTGGAGATGGGCGAGCTCGCCGGGGCAGGGGTGGTGGCATTGAGCGATGATGGCAATCCGGTGATGGATTCTCGCTTGATGCGCTACGCTCTGGAATACAGCCGTTCTTTCGACCTAATCCTCATTGACCATTGTGAGGACGTTTCGCTTACGCAAGGTGGGGTGATGAACGAGGGCTGGGTCTCGACCAAGCTGGGGCTGAGGGGGATTCCCGCCGCCGCTGAGGAGATCATGGTCGCCCGCGACATCGCCCTCGCCGAGATGACGGGAGGGAGGGTGCATATCGCCCATGTGAGCACCGCTGGCTCTGCCGACCTGATCCGACGCGCTAAAGAAGAGGGAATCCCGGTTACCGCCGAGGTCACCCCCCACCACCTGACCCTCACCGAGGAAAGGGTTATGGGCTATGAATGGGAGGACAAGCAAGCTCCCAATTCATCATCCCTCCTCTGCTATGACACCAATGCTAAGGTAAACCCACCTTTGCGCACTGCAAAGGATATTCAAGCATTGATCGGCGCTTTGAGGGATGGGGTGATCGATGCCATTGCCACCGATCATGCCCCCCACGACGATGTGGATAAGATGTGTGAATACGACAGCGCCGCCTTTGGTATCAGCGGCCTGGAGACGGCGCTGGGAAGCCTTTTCGCCCTGGTGCACGGTGGCGAGATCGATCTGGCAACGCTAATTTCGAAGCTCACCTTTGAGCCGGCGAAAATCCTTCGCAAGAGCGACTTGGGCACGCTAAGGGTGGGCGCCCCCGGGGATGTAACCATCTTCGATCCTGAGGCGGAGTGGGTCGTTGACCCGTCTGCTTTCGCTTCCAAAGGTAAGAACACACCCCTCGCTGGCTGTCTTCTCAAGGGGAAGGTGATGGCCACCATATGCCGTGGGGAGGTTGTGCATAAGGAAGATGCCATGAAACTAGAGACGGTTAGCCGCCAGATGGGAGCGAGATTTGACTAAGAAGGCTACTTTGGTGCTGGAGGATGGCTCGGTATATGAGGGCTACTCCTTTGGCGCCCCCATCTCCGCCTATGGGGAGGTGGTTTTCAACACCAGCATGACCGGCTATCAGGAGATGCTCACCGACCCCTCTTACGCCGGTCAGATCGTGGTTCCCACCTATCCCATGATTGGGAACTACGGCATCAATAGCGAGGACTTCGAATCGAACCGAATCCAGGTGGCGGGCTTCGTGGTGCGTGAGGAGTGCCACATTCCCAGCCACTGGCAAAGCATTTCCACCCTCCATGACTATCTGCTATCAAATGGTATTCCAGGAGTCGCCGGCGTCGATACCCGTGCCATCACCCGCCGCCTGCGCTCTGTGGGGGTGATGATGGGGATGATAACCTCGGAGGAGTCCCCTGAGGAGGCGCTGGAGAAGCTTTCGAGGCTTCCCCGCTACGACAGCATAGACTTTGTGCAGCAGGTGAGCACCGAGACCATCTACCGCTGGGACGCCAAGCCAGGGCAAGACCCTCGCTATCATATCGTGGTCGTTGACTGCGGCGTGAAGTTCAGCATCCTGCGCTACTTGAGCGAACTGGGCTGCGCCTGCACGGTGGTGCCCTCAACCACCTCTGCTGAGGACATCCTGAATTTGAAGCCCGACGGCATCCTGCTCTCCCCCGGCCCCGGCGACCCGGCGCTTCCCTATCTGGAGGAGACGGTGCGCAGTCTCATCGGGAAAAAGCCGATCATGGGCATCTGCCTCGGACACCAGCTCATTGCCCGTGCGTTTGGGGCCAAGACCTACAAGCTCAAATTCGGGCATAGAGGCGCTAATCACCCCGTCCGTGACCTAGAGCGCGGTCGGGTGCATATAACCGCCCAAAATCACGGATTTGCCGTGGATGTGGACACTTTGAAGGGGGGGCTTGAAGTGAGCCACATAAATCTCAACGACGGCACTGTAGAGGGGCTGAGGCACCGCGAGCTTCCGCTATTCTCGATTCAATATCACTCCGAGGCCTCGCCCGGCCCCAAGGATACGGTCAACTCCTTCGAGCGCTTCTTGGAGATGGTGAGGGGGTGACAAATATAAAGGGTGCTGTGAGAACGTTAAGAAATTATCCGCAGATATCCAAGTGGTTAGGCTTCTGGTTAGAGCAACTAAGGAACATAGGTAACCTTGATGATTATAGGGTCATAATCGGCGAACTCGAACAAATCGAAGGTGGCACAGCGCAAGAGGAGCATGATGAGAACCTGAAGCGGCTGGACTACCACCTTTGTATCGCTTCTACTGTTTCTAGGAATTTTGACTCTGTTTTCTCAGAGAAGCGCAACCTGGGAAGTGATGTTCATGAAGCTAACGCCAGGATTCTGGATAAGCTGGCGGAGATACGCGCTATTGTGGGTCTCCACCGTTTGGGGTTTGAAGACATTGAATTCATGGGCACGCCCGATTTTGTCTCAGTAATGAGTAGTAAGAAGTTCTTGGTCGAAGTTACAAGGCTAGGTGCTTCGATGGGAAAGAGGTCTAAGGTGTGGGCTTGGGAGTGGGGTTCAATTGAGTCCGGCGTGAAAATAAGTGAATTGGATGTAGAGAAGTCCACTGAAGCCCTATTGGATGCTATTTACGACGAGCTAGAGAGCAAATGTGCGCAACTTAAGAAGTCAGAAATACAAGCGGATGGATGGATTGTGTGGATTTCACATGGGCGAGACTACTTGACCGCAAATCTATACGAATTACCCAACGTTGGACTGTTGGAAAAGCTGGCTTTTGCTAGGAAGGCACTCAATGTTGCTGTTCGAGAGATTAGGAATACGGGATTATATGGCAATCTGTCTCACGTTGTCCTGTCACTAGGCCGCGACAGGAAGGATTTAGTATCGCCGGAGATAAGTAAAGGTGGCTAAAATCTCTAAAGTCCTCGTGATTGGCTCCGGGCCCATCGTTATCGGGCAGGCGGCGGAGTTTGACTACGCTGGCACCCAGGCGTGCAAGGCGCTCCGTGAGGAGGGCGTGACCTCGGTTCTGGTGAACTCCAACCCGGCCACCATCATGACCGATGAGGGCATCGCCGACATCGTCTATATTGAGCCGCTGACGGTGGAGGTGGTAGGACGAATAATCGAGCGCGAGCGCCCCGATGGGCTGTTGCCCACCCTCGGCGGTCAGACCGGGCTCAATTTGGCCGTCGACCTGGCAAATGCCGGCGTCCTCGATAAATACAACGTGCGCTCCCTGGGCACCCCCATCCAGACCATCCGCAACGCCGAGGACAGGGAGCTGTTCAAGAAGCTGATGTCTGATATCGGCGAGCCAATGCCCGAAAGCGCCATCGCCACCACCATGGAGGAGGCGCGCCGAGCCGTTGAGGCTATCGGTCTGCCGGTGGTGATCCGCCCCGCCTATACCCTTGGCGGAACCGGCGGCGGCCATGCCACCACCATGGAGGAGTTCGAGTTTATCGTCTCCATCGGGCTGGCGGTGAGCCCTGTACATCAGGTCCTCGTCGAGAAGAGCGTCGTCGGCTGGAAGGAGATCGAGTACGAGGTGATGCGCGACGCCGCCGACAATTGCATCACCGTCTGCAATATGGAGAACATCGACCCCATGGGGGTGCATACCGGCGATAGCATCGTGATCGCCCCATCCCAGACCCTCTCCGATAAAGAGCACCAGATGCTGCGCTCGGCAAGCATCAGGATCATAAAAGCCCTGGGGGTTGAAGGGGGATGCAATATTCAGTTTGCCCTCGCCCCCCATCCCATGGTGGCAGAGCGATGGCCGCCGGGGGGGAGCAGCCAGGTTTATGAGCATCTGCAAAATGGCTGCCCTCCCTACTATGTCATCGAGGTCAACCCCCGGGTGAGCCGTAGCTCAGCCCTGGCCTCTAAGGCAACTGGCTATCCCATCGCTCGCGTCGCTGCCAAGATCGCCGTAGGCAGGCGACTGGATGAGATCGAGAACCAAGTCACCGGAAAGACGATGGCTGCCTTCGAGCCTGCCCTTGACTACTGCGTGGTCAAGATACCACGCTGGCCCTTCGATAAGTTCGCCTCGGGCGACCGCAAAATCAGCACCCAGATGAAGGCCACCGGCGAGGTGATGGCCATCGACCGCAGCTTCGAGGCGGCATTGCAAAAGGCGGTGCGCTCCCTGGAGATGGGGGCTAAGTCCCTTCTCTGGGAGGACCCGAACTGGAGGGATCGCTTCCCCCTGGAGCCCAGTGACCTCCGCCTCTGGGGGATAATGGCCTCGCTGAGGAGGGGGGCGAGCCCCGATGAGCTCGCCTGCGAGACGGGAATCGACCCCTGGTTCATGTATAAGTTCCAGAACATTGTGGAGATGGAGAGGCGTCTCCTCTCCGAGCCACTGACGCCCCAGCTTCTCTGGGAGGCGAAACGCCTCGGTTTCTCCGACGAGCAGATAGGGACCCTGGCGGATCGACTTCCCGAGCAGGTGCGAGCCTTGCGCCACGATTGGCATATCCTCCCCGTCTATAAGATGGTGGACACCTGTGCTGCCGAATTTGCTGCCGAGACCGCCTATTTCTATAGCACCTACGAGAGGGAGAACGAGGCTGAGCCCCTGGAGGGGAATAAGGCGGTGGTCATTGGCAGTGGTCCCATCCGCATCGGTCAGGGCATCGAGTTCGACTACTGTAGCGTTCATTCGGCCTGGGCCCTTCAGGAGGCTGGTTTCAAGAGCATCATCGTCAACTCCAACCCGGAGACGGTTTCCACCGACTTCGATACCTCAGACCGCCTCTACTTCGAGGCCCTGGATGAGGAAAGCATGCGCGACATCCTGGAGAACGAGGGACTTGAGGGCAACTTTAATCCCTCTTCCATCGTGCAATTTGGCGGGCAGACGGCGATCAACCTGGTGGAACCTCTGGCTCGCAGTGGCCTGCCCATCCTTGGCTCCAGCGCCGAAGCCATCGATCAGGCGGAGGACCGCCGCCGATTTGAGGATCTGATGAACCGACTGGGCATCCCCCAGCCTCCAGGGGGTGCGGCAACCTCCGTCGAGGGGGCGCTCAATGTAGCCAAGCTCATCGGCTATCCTGTTCTGGTTCGCCCCAGCTATGTGCTTGGGGGCAGGGCCATGGAGATCGTTCATAACGCCAGCGAGCTGATCCACTACATGACCCTCGCCATAGAGCTGGACACCAGGCATCCCGTGCTCATCGATAAGTACCTGGAGGGGAAGGAGGTGGAGGTGGATGCCATCTGTGATGGGGAGCGGGTGCTCATCCCCGGGATCATGGAGCACATCGAGAGGGCTGGGGTTCATAGCGGAGACTCCATGGCGGTCTACCCCGGGGTAAACCTCACCGAGCAGGAGGTGGAAGGCATCGTGGACTATACCATTCAAATTGGCTTGACCCTCCAGGTCAAAGGGTTGATGAACATTCAGTACGTGATCATGCCCAGCGATGAGGGTTCCACGGTCTACGTGCTGGAGGTGAATCCTCGGGCCAGCCGTACCGTCCCCTTCCTTTCCAAGGTAACCGGGGTGCCCATGGTGCGGGTGGCTACCAAGGTGATGCTCGGTCAGAGCCTGAAGGAGCAGGGCTATGAAACGGGGCTTTGCAAAAGGCAAAAGCTCATTGCCATCAAGGCACCGGTTTTCTCCATGTCCAAGTTAAGCGGCGTGGACACCTACCTTGGTCCCGAGATGAAATCAACGGGCGAGGTGATGGGGATAGATTATACCTTTGGCGCTGCCCTGGCCAAGGCGCTACTTGCCGCCGACCTGATGCTGCCTCTGGAGGGGGCGATGCTGCTCAGCATTGCCGATAAGGATAAGCCTGAAGCGGTGCCCATCGCTAGATATCTTGCCTCCCTTGGCTACAAGCTCTATGCCACCGAGGGAACGGCGGCGATGATCAAGGCGCTGGGTATTCCGGTAACCATGATCAGTAAGAAGCTAAGCGAGGGGCACCCCAATATCGTGGACATTATTCGCGACGGCACCGTTGATGGGGTGGTCAATACCCTCACCGGGGAGCGCGGCCCGTTGAGCGATGGGTTTGAGATCCGCCGCGCCGCTGCGGAGAAGCGCATCCCCTGCTTCACCTCCCTTGATACGACAAGAGCTGCTGTGGAAGCCGTGATCAATGGAGACCAAACCTTCTCCGTCCAGCCGCTGAGGGAATATCTGATGAAAAACCCTCGCTGAGAGGTGACCGCTGAAACAGATTCTTGCTCCCGTCCTTTCCAATGAGGAGATACTGCCCGGCACCCATCTCCTCTGGGCTGAGGCCCCTGAGATCGCCTCTGAAGCTGAGCCGGGGCAGTTCGTTATGGTTCGTACAGGTGAGGGCTACGATCCCCTACTGAGACGCCCCTTGAGCATCCATCGGGTTGCCCCTCTTTCCTCCCCCTCCCAGCTAGCCCTCCTTTTCACTGTGGTCGGTCGGGGCACAAAGTGGCTTGCTCAGCGCAAAAGGGGGGACATCATCGATATATTGGGACCGCTGGGTAACGGCTTTGAGATTAAATCCCGCGATCTGCTCCTTGTTGCTGGTGGCATAGGCATTGCCCCACTGGTGGCCCTTGCCGAAAGGGGGCTCGCTGAGGGCTCTCAGGTCACCCTGCTTTTAGGGGCGCCCACCAAAGCCCAGCTTTACCCCAGTCACCTGCTTCCCGCGGAGGTAAAGCCTTTTTCCTCTACGGAGGATGGCTCAGCGGGCAGAAAGGGTCTGGTAACCGACCTGTTGGCTGATTTTGCTGCTGAGGCTGGTCAAATCTTTGCCTGCGGTCCCATTTCCATGTACAACGTTATGGCCAGGCAGGGCGCGCTTCAGGGGAAGTCGGTTCAGGTCTCCATGGAGGTAAGGATGGGATGTGGATTTGGCGCTTGCTACGGCTGCGCCCTGGAGACCAAAAGAGGGTTGAGGCTAGTTTGCAAGGACGGTCCTATATTTGAGCTGGGGGAGCTCCTTTGAGAGGGCGAAAAAGGAGGTGATGAATATGGTGGTTACAAAGAGAATAGGCCTTCGCACGAAGGGAGCCTGCGATCTCATCGACATCACCCCTCAAGTGAGGCAGGAGGTTGCTAACTCAGGCATCGATTCGGGCACGGTAACCCTCTTCTTGGTGGGCTCAACAGCCGGCATCTCCACCATTGAGTTTGAATCTGGGCTCGTTAGCGATTTTCAAAGCATGTGGGAAAGGGCTGTCCCCAGGGATATCCCTTATCAGCATGACCGTGCCTGGGGAGAGGGCAATGGATATTCCCACGTGCGCGCTTCGCTTTTGGGCGCCTCTCTGGTGGTGCCCTTCACCAATAAAACCCTGGCATTGGGCACGTGGCAACAGATCGTGGTGGTGGATTTTGACAATCGACCCCGGTCAAGAGAAATAGTCCTCCAGGTCATCGGCGAATAGGCAATCTTGACGGGCTAGCTGGTCGATGGTATGCTTTGAGTAGAATCTGGAGGTAGCGCCATGAGCAATCTCAGCGAGGCTCTCAAGTCGGGCAAGTTTGTGGTTACTGCTGAGATCGGTCCCCCCAAAGGAGTGGACATTGAGGAGATGCTGGGGGATGCCGAGCTATTCCGAGGGAGGGTGGATGCCATAAATGTCACCGATCAGCAGAGCTCGGTAATGAGGCTGGGCTCGCTGGCAACATGTCACCTCCTCAAGGAGCGGGGGCTTGAGCCAGTCTTCCAGATGACCTGTCGCGACCGTAACCGCATCGCTCTGGAGTCCGACCTCCTCTGTGCCCACGTGCTGGGGATTGAGAATGTGCTTTGCCTCACCGGAGATTACATTTCCCTGGGCGACCACCCCGAGGCCAAGCCAGTGTTTGATCTGGATTCGGTCTCCCTTCTGGAGACTGCCACCCTACTGCAGCAAGGGGCAGACCTCGCCGGGAAAGAACTGAAGGGAAGACCTGTTTTCTTCCTAGGGGCGGTAGTGACCCCTGGGGCCGACCCCCTGGAGCCACAGATCATCAAGATGGAGAAGAAGGTCAGAGCAGGGGCTCAATTTTTCCAGACCCAGGCGGTTTACGAGCCCGAGGAATTCGAGAGGTTTGTTAAGGAGATAAAGCACCTAGGTGTGCCCGTATCGGTGGGCATCGTCCTCCTAAAATCGGCAGGGATGGCTCGCTTTATGAACAAGAACGTTGCTGGGGTGCACGTCCCCGATAGCCTCATCGAGGAGATCGATGGGGCGGAGGACAAGCGAGAGAAAAGCATTGAGATAGCAGCCCGCCTTATCAAGGAAATGAAGGACCTGTGTCAAGGGGTTCATATTATGGCTATTGGCTGGGAGAAGATGGTGCCCAGGGTGCTGGACGCTGCTGGGCTATGAGTGTATGATGTTTGGGCCAGTCCGGGGGATGAGGGAGGTGGCCTCGATTAAGGAAGTTCTGGCAAGGTCTGAGCTTTGATATGGTCTTGATATAAACCGGCGAAGGGAGAGAGCAATAATGAGGAAGGAGACACAGCGCGTAAACCGCGGCACCAAGGGCCTGGAAGAGGAGCTAAAGCTGGTACACATGTTGTCAAGAAGGAGGGAAAGGGTGAGGATCAAGAGGGTGGATCATGTAGGCATCGTGGTAAAGAACATTTATGAGGCGCTATCCATTTATGACAAATTATTTGAGTTTGTCAGTCTAGTGCGCATTGACATCCTTCAGGAGCAGGGCGTAAAGGTTGCGATCATTCCCATAGGTGAGCTAGAGGTTGAGCTCTTAGAGCCCATCGATCCCGGGACCGGCATAGCTAAATTCTTGGAGAAACGGGGAGAGGGGCTTCATCATATCGCCTTCGAGGTTGACGACGCCAACGAAGGTCTGAAGTCGCTAGGGGAAAAAGGGGCAAAACTAATTGATAGGGAATCATGGCAAGGGCTGAGGGGAAGAACCGGGTTTATACATCCCGCCTCAACAAAGGGAGTACTCATTGAACTGATCCAGAGGGCCTAGAGAAGCGAGGAAAAAGCAGCGATTTATTATTGATTTTATTGAAGAAGGCAGGCTTTTGATTGCCCTATCGCCCCGTGCTCATGTGGCGGGGGTGAGCCATCTTAGAGTGGTCCTTCAGCGGTTGTAACACGGAGAGCTTCCCCAACTGATCCATCCTCTTCAAGCGATTGTAGATCTCAACCCAGGCGCATTCCCTGTTGGGGTCGACCTCGCACATCCCGTGGCTATAGCCTCCGCAGGGACCGTTGAGCAGCCCCTTAGGGCAGGCGGTCAAGGGACAGATGGCGGCGGTCCTCCCCAGGAGGCAGTTCCCACATTGGATACAAACCTCGGAGAAATGCGCTGGCGTGTCCTCCTTCCCAATAAAGAGGGTATTCAGCGCCGGGTAAACCGGCTTATCTGTGTAGCGGGCCACCGTCTGCACCCCAAAGGCGCAGGTCATCACCAACAGAGCCTCCGCTTGCCCGATGGCCTCAGCGTTCTCCGCGATGGCTTCCCTGGTCAGGTCATCGCAAGCTGTTGGAATCACCATCCATCCGGTAACCCTTTTTCCTATCTCATCGAGGCTGTCTTTCATCTTGAGGACCTCTGATTTCCCCCCGGTGGCGCACATCGTAGCACAGGTGCCGCATCCTATCAGATAGACCCTCTCCGCTTCACCGAGGCTCTCTCCGATCTCTTCAAAGGGTTTCTGTTCGGTAATAGTTTTCATGTTAACCTCCTCGACGCTCTAAATCGCATCTTAAACATCCCCTCGCCTCTTCGCTGCCCTGGGGAGCTTTACTCCCTCCTTCGGCTGGCTTAGACCAGGGCCTCGCAGACAGCGGCGGGGCAGCGCTTCTCTTTAATGTGGGCCTCGTATTCATCCCGGAAATACTTTATCGCGGTGAGAACTGGATTGGGGTAGCTACCCCCCAGCCCACAGAGGGAGGTAGCCATAACCTGCTTGCCCAGATCGACAAGCAATTCTAGGTCTTCCTCGCGCCCTTCCCCTCGGCTGATCCGGGTCAGTATATCCAGCATCTCCTTGCTCCCCAGGCGACAAGGGGAACAAAAGCCGCAAGATTCATATCGAGCAAAACTTGCGAAATGGCGAGCCACATCCACCATACAGCTGTTCTCATCCAGCACTGTTATTACACCCGATCCCATGATAGAGCCAGTCCCCTCCAGGGAACCATAGTCCAGAACCGAATCTAAATATCTTTCGGGCACGCAATCCCCTGGGGGACCACCTACTTGGACAGCCTTAAATCTTCCCCCCTCAGCTATGCCACCGCCGATATCGAAGATGATCTCCCTGATGGGAATGCCGATAGGCACTTCTATTAAACCGGCGTTATTGATCTTGCCTGCCAAGGAGAGCAATTTTGTTCCTTTGCTTCTCTCAGTTCCCAGGCTGGCATACCAGTCAGCCCCTCTCAAGATAATCAGCGGAACGTTGGCATAGGTCTCCACATTGTTGATGTTGGTCGGCTTGCCCCAGAGGCCGGATTGAGCCGGGAATGGGGGGCGGGGACGGGGCATCCCCCGCTTCCCTTCGATAGATGCCAGGATAGCCGTTTCCTCGCCACAAACGTAGGTGCCGGCGCCCTCCTTTATCCTGATCTCGAAGCTGAAGTCGGAGCCCAAGATGCTTTCACCCAAGAGCCCCAGTTCCTCCGCCTGAGAAATAGCGATTTTCAGGCGCTCCACCGCCATGGGGTATTCTGCTTTAACATAAATGTAACCCACCTTTACCCCCATAGCGTAAGCGGCGATGAGCATCCCCTCTAAGACACTGTGGGGGTCCCCCTCGAGCAGAGCACGATCCTTAAAGGAGCCGGGGTCCCCTTCGCTAGCGTTAGAGATAAGGTACTTGGGATCGCCGCGGGCAGCCCTGACAAACCTCCATTTCCTCCCGGTGGGGAAACCAGCGCCCCCCCGTCCTCCCAACCCAGACCTCTCCACAGTTTCGATGGTCTGCTCCGGGGTCATGGTCGTAAGCACCTTGCTCAGGGCGGCATACCCGTTGCGGGCAATATAATGGGATATATTTCTGGGGTCGATCCGACCGCAATTGTGAAGCACATTCTTTGTCTGTCCTTTGTAAAAGGGCACATCAGAGGTAAAGGGGAATTTCTCACCAGTTGCTGGGTCAGCATAAACCAGGCGATCGATGATGTTGCCTTTGAGCAGGGTTTGGGAAACAATCTCGGCTACGTCTTCAGCGGTTATCTGCTGATAGAAGATGTCTTGGGGATCGATGACGATAACGGGAGCCCGAGCACAGAAGCCGTGGCACCCGGTTTCCCTGATCTCCACCTTTTCCTCAAGGCGCCGCCTTTTGATCTCCTCATTAAAGGCATCCCTGACCTCCCCGGCTCCATAGGCTCGACAACCGGTCATGCATATCCTTACGCATGTCTTGGCTGGATCCATTTTTTGAACTATTGTCTCCCGAAGAGACTCCAGTTCCTCCGGGGCTCTTATTTTTTCCATAGAATCATACCCTCACTACTCATACCGTTTCAGAATAGTTTCCAGCTCGCGGGGTACTATCTTACCATAATAGTCGCGATTGACCATGATTACTGGCCCTAGGGAACATTTCCCCAGGCAGGTAGCAGGTTCTAGGGAGAACCTGAGGTCATCGGTTGTCTCGCCCTCTTTGATCCCTAGAGTTTGTTCTATGGCCGCTAGCAAAGACGTTGTTCTCTGAACATGGCAGTCTGTGCCCCGGCAGACTCGGATTGTGTTTCTGCCTCTGGGTGTCAAATAAAACTGGCTATAGAAGGTAACCACGCCATAAACCTGGCTCGGAAATAGCTTTAACGCGTCGGCAATGCGCTCGATGGCTTCCTCGGGCACATAGCCAAACTCCCCTTGAACCTCTTGCAGCACCGAGATCAAGGCTTCCTTTTGACCTTCGTGCTTGGTCAGAATTGGGTCCAGTTTGCTCAGGTCTATTGCTCTAGCCTTCATGGCCTTCTCTCCGCTAAGCCTTTTCCATCCTCACCGCACAAACCTTGTATTCGGGGATCTTGCCCACCGGGTCTAAAGCGGGATTGGTCAAGATATTTGCCGCCGCCTCGTTGAAATGGAAGTTCATGAAAACCACCCCCCTGGGTGCTCTCTCCGTCACCTTAGCTTTCACTTCAACCTCGCCGCGGCGCGATGCTATCCTGACCATTTCCCCATCTTCCACCCCTAGCTCCTGGGCATCCGAAGGGTTTATTTCTGCTAAGGATTCGGGATAGATTTCATCCAGCCCTTGACATCTACGAGTCATCGAGCCGGCGTGGTAATGATAGAGCACCCGCCCTGTGGAGAGGATATAGGGATAGTCTTCATCGGGGGTTTCCGCTGGCGGTAGGTATTCCACCGCTTGAAACAAGCCCAGCCCCCTGGTAAATCTATCTTTATGAAGATACCTTGTCCCCGGATGGTCTCTATTGGGGCAGGGCCATTGCAGCCCTTCCTTTTCCAACCTATCGTAGTAGATCCCCCCATAGCTGGGGGTCAATTTCGCAATCTCCTCCATGATCTGGGAGGGGTGTTCGTAATTCATCTCATAGCCCATCTTGGAGGCAAGTTGGCAGATGATCTGCCAATCGGGCCTTGCTTCAGCGATGGGGTCGATGGCCTCCCTTATCCTTTGCACCCTTCTCTCGGTGTTGGTAAAGGTTCCGTCCTTCTCGGCGAAGGTAACCGAGGGAAGCACCACATGGGCAAGTTGGGCTGTCTCCGTTAAGAAGATGTCTTGAACCACCAGGAAGTCAAGTTTTTTGAGGGCGGCTTCCACATGCTTTAGATCGGGGTCGCTGATCATTGGGTTCTCACCCATAATATACATCGCCCTTATCTTTCCCTCTTCGGCAGCCCTCATCGTCTCCACCACCGTCAAACCTGAATTGGCCGGAAGCCTCCTACCCCAGGCTTTTTCAAACTTTGGCGCTGCCTCTTGGTCGCTGAGCCTTTGATAACCCGGAAGCACATTTGGCAGAGCCCCCATATCACAGGCACCCTGCATATTATTCTGTCCCCTAAGGGGATTGACCCCGCCGCTCTCAATGCCCACATTTCCGCACAACATGGCGAGGTTGGCTATCGATTTAACATTGTCCGTTCCCGTTGTGTGTTGAGTAATCCCCATAGAATAGAGGATTGTTGCCCTTTCGCCAGAGGCATAGATATGGGCGGCCTCTCTCAATCTATCTTTGGGGATGCCGCTGATCCCCTCCACAAAATCGGGGGTATATTTCCTGACAGTCTCTCTTAGCTCTTCAAATTTTTCCGTCCTCTTCTCAACATAATCCTTATCCCACAGGTCCTCCTCGATGATGATATGCATCAGCCCGTTTAGCCAGGCGACATCGGTCCCCGGGTCTTGGCGAAGCCACAGGGTGGCATATTTTGTGATGTCGATCTTCCTGGGGTCGATCACAATCAATTTCGCCCCTTTCATTACGGCCCTCCTAACCCGGAGGGCGATGATGGGGTGGGTTTCCGTGGTATTGCTCCCCGTGATCAATATAACATCGGCATCCTCGATCTCAGCGATGGAATTTGTCATCGCCCCGCTTCCGAAGGAGATGGCCAGGCCAGCCACTGTTACCGAGTGGCACAAACGGGCGCAGTGGTCAACGTTATTGGTTCCGATTACCGCCCGGGCAAATTTCTGGAGAAGGTAATTCTCTTCGTTGGTGCTCTTAGCAGAGCTTAAACAGGCTATGCTGTCAGCCCCGCTCTCCCCTCTAATCTGCTCCAGTTTGCTGGCCACCAGATCGAGGGCCTCCTCCCAGCTTGCCTCTTCGAGTTCTCCATTCTTTCTGATCAAGGGCTTCTTGAGTCTATCGCCATGGTTGATGAAATCGTAGCCATAGCGCCCCTTGACACACAGGGAGATTTTGTTAACCGGGTTTTCAGCGTCAGCACTGACGCCGATCACTTCCTGGTCTCGAAGCTCAAGATAGATGCCACAGCCGCAGCCGCAGAAGGGGCAGATGGTTCGGACACGCTTCGTCTCTCTGCCCTTATACTTTCTCATTTTCTCATATAGGGCACCTGTAGGGCATAGAGAAACGCAAAGCCCGCAAAATTCGCAGGGGGATTGCTCCAGGGGCACCTCCAGGGATGTTGCCGGCTTAGAATCAAATCCTCGATAGGCGTAATCAATGGCCCATGCCCCCTGCAACTCCTGGCAGCCTCTTATACACTTGCCACAAAGGATGCATTTACTCAGGTCTCTCTCTAGGAAGGGATTGGTGTCTTCTATTGGGTAGTAGTGCCGCGTCTTGCTGAAGCGAACCTGTCCAATTTCCAGATCTGAAGCAATCTTCCTCAGCTGGCAGCGGTTGCCCTTGTCGCAGATTATGCAAGAATCGGGATGGCTGGCAAGGAGAAGTTCGACAACGGTTTGCCTTGCCTCCAGTACTTTGGGGGATTCGGTGTTAATCACCATCCCCGGGGCGATAGGGGTGACACAGGAAGCGAGCAAGGCCCCTGTGGCCTCATTCTCCACCAGGCAAACCCGGCAGGCACCTATGGGGATGAGATGGGGATCGTGGCACAGCGTGGGAATAGAGATGCCGTTTTGTTGAGCGAGGTCGAGGATCGTTATTCCAGGTCGGCCGCTTACCTGTGATCCATTAAGCGAGAGGGTTATCTGTTCCAAACCTTGATGCTCCGCTAAAATTATACCATGGTCCTCTTGGTTGGTCAATTTCGCCGCAGGCTGTGGTAGTCGCCAATACTCAGTTTGATCCTTTCCTTGTCTGGTTCTAAAGTACTATTGACTAAGGTGTAAGCACATACCATAGAATGGATTGAGACGAGCAGGCAACCTGCGAGACGCAATATGATAGCGGAAAATCGTGGCCGAGGAGGAGGTGCACCATGAGGAAGGTGTGGTTTACGCTTATGGCATTGCTTGTTCCTGTGGCTGTCTATGTGGTAGTGAGGGTTCGCGCCGGGCGACGTCCTTAGCAGCGGTCTTTTGCTCCGACATTTGATGTGAGCCAAGCCAATCCAGCCCGTGGTTTGGCTCCTCGTAGGGCGTGCAAGGGGGTGGATGTGAATTTGCCTTGCACGCCTACCTTTTTATAGGCACATCTTCTTCGATCGCTGACTCAAGTGTCAAACGGGCCCTCGAGCAGGTAGAAGTTATTTATCTTGGCTGACAAAATCTCTTAGCTCCTCCGGCAGCCGATCAGGGTCGCTGGCTACCGCAGGAACGATGGGAGACTGACCATTCTCCGCCATTATCGCCTGCCCCTCCTTGCCAAGGAGGAACTTGAGAAAAGCGATCGCTAAATCTGGGTGGGGGGCGTTCTTGGGGATGGTGACTCCATAAATGATGGGTGCCCCGGTCAGGGTGACGCTGGTTCCAGGCTCCCTGCCGCTGACCACCACCTGGGCGTGGGAGTAGAATTCGGCGAATTCCGGGCTTGATAGGTTGATCTCTTCGGGCAGCTCCAGGTATTCCAGACCATGTTGCTCGGCCACGGAGCGATACTGGAAGACATAATCCAGCGCGCCGGCCTGCTGGAGGGCGATCAAATCGGTCTCCTTGGGGCGTATGTTCTCCAGAGGGCAGCCGGCATCAAGATCGTCGTAGAGCCCGGGCACATCGTAATACTCTTCAGCTAGCTGCCAAAGCATCAGGGTGCGGTAGCCGCAGGGGTCCTGATCGGGGTCGGAGTGACCATACTGGACATCGTCCCTGAGCAGAATTTGATACCAATTTTCCCCGTCTATCTCGTCACTAAATTTAGAATGCTCGCTGTAGGCGATCACCATCTCGTTTCGGGCAAAGTATACACACCAATCGGCGTAGTCGGGGAACATCAGATCCTCGATTACGGTGTAATCAGCCACAGCGACCACGTCGGCGCGCTTGCCCAGCTCGGTCACCTTCCTTATTGTGGTGCGGCTCCCCGCCGATTCGGTGACAATTGTCACTCCCGGGTTTAGCTCCTCGAAGGCCTCGGCCGCCTCGTCGAAGGGCACCGATAGGCTCCCGGCATGAAGGATGATCAGGTTCGGCTGAGGGGTGCAGCCCATCAGGGCCAGCATCAGCGCCACAAAGGTTAATGCTATCCTCTTCATTCTAATCTCCTTTTTAAAAGACGTGGATCGCCGATGCCTTGAAGGTTACATGTACCTCCTCGCCTACTCTTAGCCCCATCTCTTCAAAGGAGCGGCGGGTAAGAAGGCAGATGAAATCCAGGGGGGTGCTCACCGTGAGATAAAGGGTGGAACCCCTGTCATTGATATGGGTGATGGTGCCGCGGAGGCAGTTGCGGGCGCTGGAGCGAAGCGGCTCCTGAGAGATAAGAATATCCTCGGGGCGAAGGGAGGCATGAAGCTTCCCCCTCAATTCCGTCACCACGTCGAGCTTCATACCCTCGATGGTGATGGTGGCATGTCCATCATCGGCATCCCTCACCTCCCCGGCAAAGATGTTGCGGCTCATGGCAAAGCGGGCCACAAATTCCGAGTTGGGCTGGCGAAAGATCTGCTCCGGTGTTCCTACCTGAAGGATGCGCCCCTCACCGAGAACAGCAATTCTATCCCCTAAGGCGATCGCCTCCTCGAAGTCGTGGGTTACATGGACAATGGTAGCTTTCAAGCGGTGGTGAATCTGCCGCAGCTCCTGCTGCACCCCCTCCCGGGCATGGGGGTCGAGGGCACTCAGCGGCTCGTCGAGGAGGAGCACCTGGGGGCTGATGGAGAGCGCCCGGGCCAGAGCCACCTTCTGCCTCTCCCCGCCACTCAGGGTAGAGGGGTTTCGCTCCAAAAGATGGGATACCCCCAACAGACCCGTCACCCATTCCACTATCAACTGCCTCTCGCCCTTTGATCGCCTCTTCTGCTTCAATCCGAAGAGGAGGTTACCCTTTACCGAGAGGTGGGGGAAGAGGGCATAATCCTGATAGACGAAGCCGATCCCCCTTTTCTCCGCCTCTAACTTTGTGACCTCCCTCCCGTTGAGCCAGATCTCCCCGCTCTTGATGGGATGAAGCCCAGCGATGGACTCGAGGAGAATGGTCTTTCCCGCCCCTGTCGGCCCCAGAATGATAAAGTACTCCCCCGGCTCAATACTCAGGTTGATGTCCTCAAGAAGGAAGGTTCCCAGATTGACCGCTAGATTTTTTATCTCTATCATGCTCTCTCCCCTCGATAGGCGATGCTTCTCAGCCCGATAAATATGAGAAGGCATATTATGATGAGCAGACTGGCCACGGGTAGGGCGTAGTCCAGGCCATATTCCTCAAGGCGCTCATAGACTAAGATGGGGGCGATCATGGGGTGATAAGCGAGGATGAGCACCGCCCCAAACTCGCTGATCCCCCTAGCCCACATCATTACGCTGCCGGCAAAGATGCTTCTCCAGCACAGGGGCAATGATACCCTGAAGAAGGCCTGCCAGGGTGAGGCGCCCAGGGTGCGCGCCACCTTCTCCAGCCTGACATCCACCTTCTCAAACCCCTGCTTTGCCGAGTCGATGAGGAAGGGGACGCTGACGAAGAGCATGGCGATGACGATCCCGGGGACCGCCGATACGAAATCGATCCCTATGGAGTGAAAGGCCTTGCCGGCAAGAAAATTTTGGCCGAAGACGAACAGGAGGGCCACCCCCGCCGCGGTGTGGGGCACCACAATAGGCACATCGATGAGCGCCTCCACAAACCTCTTCCCTGGGAAACGGTGGCGAGCCAGGAAGTAGGCCAGGGGAACCCCCAAAAGAAGCCCTACCGCCGTGGCCAATAGAGCGGTATAGAGGGTGAGCCAGATGGCGCTCCTCACCTCTCCCTCAAGCAGGGTGTCGAAAAGCAGCGAGGGGCTGGAGGAGAAGATCATCTTCAGTAAGGGGACAAAAATAAAGAGCAGAATGATCAAACCCAGGAGGAGGAAGGTGATGGTCAACCTTCTTGCAGCGATCTGTCTCCATATTTGCGCAACCATTGCTAGAAGCCTCCTCTAGAAAAAGGTTTCATTTATTAACCCTGACCGATAGCCATATACTTCGCATCTGAATACCTTGCCCCAGTATGAAAAAAGCCTCCGAAAGGAGGCGCGATAACGGTAGGCATAACTAGCCTACCATTAGGCTCTCCTTTCCAAACACGGGGGGCGCTCCGATTTCTCAGAGCACCTTATCGGCAGCTCGCCATGCCCCGACCTGTCGGGGTTTAGGCGAGGCAGCTCGGAGAACTTACTTGGATTTATAACATAAATTTAGGCAAGGAGTCAAGCTCTTGACTTGAGAGCTGAGGAGGATTAAAATATCTTTGAGATGATTGGGCTAATTTCAAAGCCAGTAGAGAAAAGCACCGACAAATGCCCGGTGCTTTTTAAGTTTAACGATCTGGCAAAGAGGAGAAAACAATGCATTCAAGCCTCATAGGCAAGATCGAAAAGGCGAAGCGTTATGCCCAAGAGCGAGAGCGGATCACCTTTTCCGACTTCACGGTGAGCTTCCGCGGGGAACACAATATCTATGCCCTTAGCTATAAAGAGGGGCAGTGGCACTGCTCTTGCAGCTTCTTCCCAAAGTGGGGACTATGCAGCCATACCATGGCCCTGCAAGAGATTTTGGCGGATATGTTGCCTGAAGAAGTTCTTTCTTCAAATGCCACAGCCGACTGAGGGATTTCAAACCCCTAAGACTGCGGGTTAATCTCCAGCTCTGAAGTGCTACCTTTTTTCCTCTACTCCCTTATTCTCCGCAGCTCTATGGTGGCCAGATTATACTTGTCCAGGCAGTCGAGCTCGATATCAACATCTGGATCTCCCCAGTCCGGAGGAAATCCTCCCCCAAACTGGAGCGTGATGATGTAAGGGAAGATGTCGTGGTAGAAGAAGCCGCATAGCCCCCCGCTGCTGTGGCCGCTAAGCTCAAAGGTGTCCCCCACCTTGTGACCGGCGCTACAGGACCCTTTGATCCGCTTTATCGTTCCCACCACTGGATAGCCAAGCTGCTCTGCCATAGCACCCTCCTTTTCGAACATTATGCTGTCGTTAATATATGTCCTGATGCTTTCGCCGTCAACTTTGCGTTCACCCCCTTTTTTCAGCGGTCTATTTATGGATAAATCTCGGGGCGAATGCCCTTTATGTACTCTATGGCCTCGGCGGCAATGAAGAGAGACCCAGTAGCGCAGATAAGGTCCCTGGGCCTTGCCATCCGAAGAGCACCACGGGCGGCCGCTGCCACGCTCTCTGCCAGCTCTGCCCTCACCCCTCGCCTCGTTAGCTCCCCAAGAAGCAAGGAAGGCGCCACCGCCCTTGGGTGGCGAGAACGGGTGACAATGGCGAAGCTGGTGAGCGAAGCAAGTTCCCCAGCGATACCCGCTATGTCCTTGTCGGAGGATGCTCCTATGATAAGGATCAATCGGTCGAAATTAAAATACTTTTCGATGGCCTCCTTTAGCCTCCTTGCCGAGTCGGCGTTATGGGCGCCATCGACAAGAAAAAGTGGGTCATGCCTCAGGATCTCCATTCTCCCCGGCCAATGCACCTTGGCCAGTCCAGCAGCGATGCTCTCAGCGGGAAGACCCAGCGCCTCCAAGGCGGCGACAGCGGTAGCAGCGTTTGCCAATTGGTGGTCGCCGAGAAGGGGGATGGTAAGGTTATAGCTATCGGCTTGCCCTTTTACCTGCAAAGATTGCCCCAGCAGGTCGCCAGCCAATTTTTTCCAGGTGACATCCCTTCCCACGGCGATCAGCCTTGCCCCCTTCTGGCGGCAGGCCTCCTTTATCACCTCCTCAGCCTCCCTCCGCTGAGGCGAAGTTACCACTATAGCCCCTGTCTTAATAATGCCAGCCTTCTCCCCCGCTATCTTGGCTAGAGAGTCGCCCAGAACCTCAGCGTGATCAAGGCTTATCGAGGTGATCACTGAGACCTCGGCCTTCACTACATTGGTGGCATCGAGCCGCCCCCCCAATCCCACCTCGAGCACCTGAAAATGGACCTCCCTCTCCCTGAAATAGGTGAAAGCGATGGCAGTCAGTATCTCGAAGGTGGTGAGCTCGCCGTAAGCATGGCGCCGATTCACCGCTTCAACCTCGGGCTGCAGCCTGTGCACCAAGGTTGCTAGCTCCCCCTCAGCGATGTTCTCCCCATCGATGCTTATCCGCTCCCGAAAGGTATG
>Ga0209979_1001199_pt1 | contig 29601 bp, 26 predicted proteins | sample AnhtaG_FD_183114 | JGI IMG/M metagenome (GOLD analysis project Ga0209979, IMG submission 183114) | Deep subsurface microbial communities from Anholt, Denmark to uncover new lineages of life (NeLLi) - Anholt_01485 metaG (SPAdes) (version 2) | ecosystem: Environmental > Aquatic > Marine > Oceanic... | reverse complement strand
ACCCAAATCTTCCTGAGCAACCTTTAATTCAATGATCGAGCTCTGTTCTCCGTCTAATTGGGAAACCTTCACCTTGTCCGGATTGTCCACTAATGCTTTAGCAATCAATTCAACTAGTTCTTTCACTATAACCTCCCTTAATACATAATTTTTTTTTCATCTTCCCTTAAAGCCCCCTTGCTGTCAATTAAATATTCCATCTTTCCGGCTTTCTTAGTTTAACCTGAAATTCTTCCTTTTCTCTTTCCCTCTTTTTTCTCTCTTTCTTCTCGATTTTTCTCTTTTTTCTCGGTCTCTTATCTCTTTTCCTTTTGTCATTGATTTCCTTCCATTCTGAGAAAAATCAGTGTTTAATGGAATTCATCCTGGCCAGCCAACTTCTTCTTCGTTTACTCAACCTCAGGAACACTAGGCTCGGCGTCTTTCCAGAAGCTGAGGAATTTCTGGTAATGTTCTAGGGCTTTGACCTTCCAGCTTTTCTGCTCGTAGAGAGATATTCATTTCTTTGATTGTAAATCTTCCCATGCTCAAGTTCTGAAACAAAAAGTATAAAATGTATAATACAAGAAGTAGATTCAGCTATTTAGTAAAGGACTTTAGTTTCCGACTGTAACCAGAATGCTTTAACCTTCTTATCGCTTTTTCTTGGATTTGCCTGATCCTCTCACGTGTAACCTTGTATTGCTGTCCGAGTTCCTCCAGGGTATGCTCGTTGCCATCTCCCAAGCCAAATCTCATTTTTAATATACTTGCCTCTCTATGGGTGTGAGCTTTCAGAGCTTCCTCAATTTTCTCTCTCATATTGATATGAATTACTTCATCGGGAGGCGAAAGGATATCTCTGTCCTCGATAAAATCACTCAGATGACCTTCCTCTTTTTCTCCTATTGGCGTCTCAAGTGAAAGTGGTACTTGGGAAATTTTCATGATTTTTTGTATTTTACTGACCGGCATATCCATCTTAACAGCAATCTCTTCACATGTTGGTTCTCTGCCTTTATCCTGGACAAGATTTTTTGATACTCTATTTAACCTGTTCATGACTTCGATCATATGCACAGGGATTCTTATTGTCCTAGCCTGATCAGCAATTGCACGTGTTATTGCCTGTCTAATCCACCAATGTGCATAAGTCGAAAATTTATACCCTCTTTTATATTCAAATCTATCCACTGCTGTCATCAAGCCTATATTTCCTTCCTGGATTAAATCAAGAAACTGGAGTCCGAAACTGTAGTATCTTCTGGCTATAGAAACCACGAGTCTTAAGTTAGAGGCAATGAGTTCTTTCTTTGCCAGATCACAGATCTGCTTTCCTTTAGCGATTGTATGCAGTGTTTTTCTTAATCCCTGTGAATTAAGACCGCTTTCTTTGTTGTATATTCTCAGAAGCTTATCGATTTTTTTGATCCTAAGTTTCAATTCCTCTTCTTTCTTCTTACCCTTAGCATTAGTGAAAGAGGCATTCAATTCGTGCTTACTTGTTTCTAATTCATCTATGACCTTTAGCCTTTCACAGAGACTCTCAATAATCTTTTCTTTATAAGGAGAGCGGATATTGAGTTCCCTTATAAGATGACTCATTTTAACGATGAGACGCCCACGTACAACAGCATATTTTTTTGATGTAGGGATTTTTTCTAGTTGGGTGCTTAATTTTCTTATTTCATTAATTATGGCAAGAATCTTCTCCTTTTTTTTCTCAAGCTTTCCTCTTGTGAATTCATCTTCCATTGACTCGAACACAGCTCGGATGATTCCATTGTTTTCATTTAGTTTTTCTTCCAGTGCAAGAATTTCACTGTAAATAAATCGTGTTTTTGAAAGGGCTTTAATAATTATCTCTTCTCCTCTTTCAATTTCCTTTGCAACGAGTATTTCTCTCTCTCTTGTTAGCAGCGGAATCTTACCCATTTCTCTCATGTAGGTTTTGACAGGATCCGATGTTCGCCCTGTTTCCCCAAAAGAAACGATGGAGATCATTCCTCCTCTAGATTGAACTTCTTTTTGTTCAGGGAGAGCTTGTTTCCTATAGTCATGCGCTGCCATGTTCAATCCTCAAATACGAAAAGAATTTAATTGTTAATGCTCTTAAAAATTCTCCTGGTTTACGCTATATTTCTCCTTTTCCTTTTTTCTCTCTGTCTTCTATCTTTCTCCCTTTCTCTTTTCTTTCTTGCCTTTCTTTCGTATTTTTTCATTAATTGTTCCTTATTTAAAATCTGAAAGCTGAATTCACCACATTACATTCTACTCAGGGCCCTTCTGCATATTGAGAGAGGTTGCCAATTGAACTGCCTGATTTTGGCAAACTATCTCCAAAATAAATTAACCTGAATTATTCATAAAAACTGCCGACTCTATCATTTATTCTCAATGAAATGAGGCTGTTGCTTTAGTTTTTTCTCAAGTTTAACATTCAAACCTTTTCCCATAGCCTCATTTTAACTTCATGTCGGCATTTTTTACTCTTCGAGCGAGCCGATCTTGCCATATCTGCTTTGTTACAGGGCATTCGCAGTGGAAGACCACAGCTTCATACCCTGCGCCTCTCATCTACGGCAATCTCAACTCGTGAATAATCCACGTTTATTAACTTACAGGCAGGGTTTTCGTTTTTTTGAATGGAATATTATGTGTATTTAGAATTTTCAAGCGCAGAAAGGCATTCCAGACAGACTTATAACATGAATTTATACAAAATTGGATTTTGCTATTGAATATTCGAGTGCCGCTTGTCAGAAGCGTCTTTTTCCTCCAAATCCGCCTCCACCTCCGCGGTCATCACGACGAGGGCGGGCCTCGTTGACCTTAAGAGTGCTTCCTTTCAAGTCTTTGCCATCAAGTCCGGAGATTGCCGCTTGGGCTTCGGCACTGTTGGACATCTCCACAAATCCGAATCCTCTCGAATCGCCGGTGAATTTGTCTGAGATGATTTTAGCAGAAGTGACCTCTCCGAAGGCTTCAAAAGCCTCTTTTAAGTCTCCTTCAGTAGCCTCCCGTGGTAAATTTCCTACATAAACATTCATTCTGGTTTCCTTTTAAAACTGTATTTTTTAACAAGGGGGGAGGATTTCACTTTACTTGCTGAAATATTCCCTAATCCCTTTTGATCCCTGCCTACCTTTATAAGGAGGCAAGTCTCTTTAATTTCAGCGTCACTAATCATAGCACAGGAAAAGCATGGAGTCAATAAAAGCCGGAACGTTTCCCAATATACCACATTATAAGGTGGTACTTCAAGGAGCGTATCTTGCTCCTCAACTTGAATAAATCTTTTTTTGATTGTATCAAAGGTCCTCCTGTATGCCCATATAACCGATAAATAGAAAATCTAGATTCGCTTCTTTATTCCATCATGGACGCTGAAGTTAGCTGTATATAAAGTTGTTCTTTTATTGTATATTTTTGTTTAATGTTGCAGTGGATTATCGAAAAATAAAAACCTCTTTTTCAGAGTCAATGAGGCAGACCCATTTTAAATCGGCATGAGAGAAATCAATATATAACATAAAATAAGGTTCATGAATATTGTGAATTTATTATTAAGAAAGGCGAAAATAATCAAGATTTTAAATAGAATTCTTTGTTTTAACATAAAAAATTGATAAAAATATAAAGAAGAGGAGGAAGAAATGGATACCAGAAAAATTGCCGCATCCCCCATGGGGATTTTGGTTACACTAGCATTTGCATGCTTAGCTTTTGCCTATCCAACGATATTTCCTACTGGAACCACCATATACAAACCTGATGATTGCTACAGCAGTTATATTCTGATTTCAGATCACGCATCCCTGGGCAATCACCCATCTGCTAAAGTCAGGGCAGAAAGCAAAATCCCCGAAAATATCCGTCTTATTGACATGAATGGCAATATGATACACACATGGAAGGTTGTTCCCAATTTTAATAAACGATGCAGACTGCTGCCCAATGGCCATCTGCTTTATGTTGCTCCAAAAGAAACGATTATTGAATATGACTGGGACGGCAACATCGTGTGGACTCATGAAGGGATTGATTCAGTAAACGATATGCGATGGCTGCCCAATAATAACAGGCTACTGCTTGCTCATGAACCACTACCTGAAGATTACAAGAAAAAGGTAAAAGATGTAGAAATTTCTCCCTGGTGGTCTCTTCGAAAGAGAGGAAGTGTAGAGAAGCAGTTAGGCGGTGATATCTATGAAGTGACGCCGGATAAGAAAATTGTATGGGAGTGGCATGCATATAATCATCTTGATCTGAATAGATTTTCACCAGTCACTCCGGAAGGAGACTGGCTTCATATGAATACGATTGCCCCTATTCCGGAGAACAAATGGTACGATGCCGGTGACAAGAGGTTCAAACCAGGCAATATCCTCATAAATCCGAGAAATATAGACACGCTTTACATCGTAGATAAAAAAACAAAAGAGATAGTATGGGAGTGGACTCACAATTATAAAGGCGGATTATCACATTGTCACGAACCTGAAATGATAGAGAAAGGATTGCCCGGGGAAGGAAATATTATTTTATTTGACAACGGACTTTTCCCCAGACACAGAACTCATTGCGGACAAACGTTTATTATTGAATTTAATCCAGTTACCAAAAAGATCGTTTGGAAGTACGAGACGGAAGGGTACGCAAACATTAAATTTTTCAGCAAGACAATGGGATCACAGAAGAGGCTTCCCAATGGAAATACGTTTATAACCGAGGATAATACCGGCCGGCTCTTCCAGGTAAAACCTGACGGTGAGATTGTCTGGGAATATGTGAACAGAGGCGGTACCTGCCGTCCTTTCCCTGTTGCCTATGATTACTGCCCGCAGTTAAAAGTTTTGCCGAAGCCTCCTGAGCATGCGGTAACACCACCGAACAATCTGGAATGGCACCTTAAGCCCGATGTATTTAGAAAAAAGACTAATTAAATGGAATCATTAATCAAAAAATGAGCCGGTTTTGTTTAGACACAAAAGCAATTTATTTCACACCGGCTCGCTCTGTGGATATAAGTGAGTCAAATGTCGCAAAATGCAATATTGAACTAAACCGCTACGCGGTAGATGCCTCATTCTTCTAATTATTCTTTCACTGAGAGCCCATCCTTACATTCTCATTAGGTCCAAAATAACAATCAGATTTTTTTGCTAAATAGTTGCGTAATTAATAAAGTTCTCCTGCAATCCCGCCGAAATAAGTCGGTGGATAATCCATTTCTAAAGAAGGAGGCTTTATTATGGGAAGACTAAGAGAGCGGATGAAAGGAGATCTTGAGATTAGAGGGCTGAGTCAGAGAATTCAGGAGATCTACCTCAGCCAGGTGAGGAACTTCTCTCGTCACTTTAACAGGTCACCTCGCTATCTGGGAGAGAGGGAGATAAAAAAGTATCTCCTTTATCTCATAAGGGAGAAGAGAGCATCCTATTCACATGTCAATCAATGTTACTGCGCCTTGAAGTTTCTCTATGAGAGGACACTTCACCGAAAGTGGGTTATTGAGAAGGTTCCATGTACTAAGATAGAGAGGAACCTCCCAGTTGTTTTAGACAAAGAGGAGATTGACATTCTGTTTTCTATTGGATAAAAGTAGTTATCAAGAACAAACGAGGGAATTGTGATAACAAGAAATGGCTTACTTATATGGTCTTTTGTTATTTCGTTTGTGTTATTTTTCCCCTTATCCCAAAGGAAGTCAAGTATCATGCAATCTGACAAAATAAACCTTCCAGAGACCATTGACGGATGGAGGCTGGAGGGACCGCCCAGGCGGATTGACAAAACAAATATATTCGATTACATGGATGGAGCGGGAGAACTTTATATCAGTTACCATTTTGATCACCTGTTGGTGTATGAATACAAAAGTAAGAGCGATAATGATATCCTGGTGGAGCTGTATACTATGAAATATTCTCAGGATGCATTTGGATTGCTGTCACTGGATTGGAGCGGTGAAGTTGTGGAGCTAAACCATTTGAAGGCAGAGAAGTCTGAGACATCCATTTCCCCACAGAGCAGAGCATTGTATGGAAAGGGCTTGCTGCGGGTGTGGTCAAATAATTTATATGTCCGGATTATGGCGTTTAGGGACGTCCCAGAAGTTAAAAAAGTTATTCTTGAGCTGGGGAAAAAAATCACAGCCAATCGCAGTAATCCACCTCCTCCGGAAATGCTGCGGATTATTAAACCTCCAATGAACTCACCTTGGACCTTGAGGAAAGACAGAACAGCTTATTTCTATTCTCATCTGGTCTTGAATTCATTGTTTTATCTTAGTCATGAAAACATTTTAAACCTGAACCACTCCACCGAGGCTGTGATTGTCACTTATGAAAAAGAACCCAGCAACAGGGAGCTGCCATCTGCTAGACTTCTGGTTATCAAATATCCAGATAATGAACAGGCTGTAACGGCTTTGGAGGATTTTATCAAAGCCTATCTTCCGGACCAAAAGAGAGAAATAAAACTAGATATAAACCAGGAAAATAAAGATTTTTTTCAGATTGAGGATGGCTGGATGGGTTACAGGTTACTCAACCAGTATTTAGCCCTGGTATTTGAATGTCCTGATCAGAGATCTGCTCAGGAGATCATGAATCAGGCCGTATTAAATAAACATTAGAAAAGAAGGAGGATTAAATGGCAAATAAAAAAATTGTGGTCACCAGAAGGGATTTCATCCGTGGAACTGTGGGTGCCACGCTCGGCTTTTCCTTGTTAGGGCCGGAATGGGTTAAAGGAATGGGACAAATGGAGGGCAGAAGTTCGGTGGTCATTGTTCGAGACCAGAATGCTATGGATACAGCCATGAATGTGGATAAAAACGTATTGAAAAAAATGCTTGAGCAGACATTGACTAGAGTAACCGGAAAGAACAATATGAAAGAGGCCTGGCTCAAGCTGGTCAACCCTGGAGACATCATCGGCCTGGTGCCGACTCCCATTATGAATCCCACCCACGATGAGTTGATGGAGGTGGTGAAGGACTCTTTGGTTTCAGCCGGGATTCCCGCAGAAAACATTAGAAATGCCCAGGGCAGGTCAGTGGACCTCGAACCCATCACTGCTCTGATTTCACTTCCGGGGCTTAAAGCCCACTGGCTGACCGGTATAGGCACAGTGATCAAAAATTACATTCTTTATTCCGGTGCTCCACGGAATTATCATTACCAAGACAGCACTAAACTGGGGGAAATCTGGAATCTTCCTCAGGTCAAAGGCAAAACCAGATTGGTTCTGGTGGATGCTCTGCATCCGGTGTGCGATAAAGGGCCCCAGGTAGATCCAAGGTACAGGTGGGCCTACAACGGCTTGATTGCAGGCACGGATCCAGTGGCTGTGGAAGCAGTCTGTTTGAAGATCATTGTGGCAAAAAGAGAAGCGCTTAGGGGAGAACCATGGCCTCTCTCTCCTCCTCCTATCTGTGTTGAAGCAGCTGATAAGGTCTATAAACTGGGGACCAGCAACCTAAAGAATATTGATATTCATACCATTGGCTGGGCTGAGGATTTATTGATTTAATCTCTGTTATACCACTGCATAATCGAGAATGATTGAAACAGCTTGGATGGGTTTCCATACTTCCTCCTCTAGTGGCCATATTTCTGGCCATTAAAACAAAACAGGTCTATCTATCCTTGACTCTTGGCATTTGGCTTGGCTGGACTGACCTGCAACCAGAGGAATTGAAATAAAAAGAGATTAACATCAAAAAACTAATACTGTTTTTATCAGTTTTATTTTTTGCTATAAATTGTAATGCACAAAAACAAGTTGATATTCCCCAAAAATCTCAAAGAAAGTACAGGTCAAGCATCTCCTTTCCCACACGTCAGGAATCGGTATCAGTAAAAAGGATGACAATTTGAAATACCTGGATAATAATAGGAAATTCCTTTTGGTGGTTGACTAAAATTCCTCACAATTTTCCGCTATTTCTGACTGCTAACAACCTACAATGAGTGTATCGCATTCAAAACGACATATTCAACGGCAAATAAGATAGACAAATCGAAATAAACTGCAGAACAATCAGCAAAAGGATAGACTTTTTCCCCCAAATAGATAAAAAGTAGCGAGTGATCCCCTTAGAAATATTCCCCTCTATCTTCAGCTACCATAAGTAGCTCATGTTGGGCAACCTGAGGCGGGGGAGGACGTTCTGCAACAAATATCAGCTTCAGTTGGCGGATGATCCTGTCGATAACTTTATGATCTTCATATATATGGTTTAAAGAGAAGAGATTTACCTTAGCTGAGGATATAAGTTAAAATTTATAATTCTTTATGTAATCACGAAAGAATAAGACTTTTTTAGAATCGCCGGGTACGAATAGAAATTGTTCTACATCTGCAGCCAGCTGTTTAAAATTGAGATTATTACATCTTAAAAGAATTTTGTTTTTTAAATCCATGCTATCTTTGATACCCAGTTTCAATTTAAGAAACTCAATATTAGGTTTAGTTTTTCCTAATAAAAAAATAGCATCATAAAAGTCCCTGCCCATTGGGCGAAGGCATCGATAACGGTGCGGAAACCTTTGATATAGGGCTCGTGGTCACTAATTTTTTATTTAATCTCAAAAATAAATTGAATTCTTGCAATGAGTTTTGATAATATCCGTATAGGCGGAGATATTTGCCTTATAACAGACTTGGCAAAAGGAATGTTGCTTGTGCTAATTGATATGATTTCAATTATTTATATTGGACAACAGGTGAGCAAAATAATCTAATATACTGCCGTAAAAGCTGTATTTGCTCATGCAAATCGTCTGTATAATATATGTTAGGCTTATTATTAATTAGTTCATCACTTTCAAATATGAGGAGGTAAACAAAATGCAAGTTGGAGTATGTGGAATATGCTGTGAGACCTGTGGATTGAAAACAAAAGGTATCTGCCAAGGTTGTGTAGCAGGAGATAGCCCAGAAGCAGTTAAAAAAGTGGAATTTTTAATGAGCATAAATGCCCTGTGTCCAGTACTTGATTGTGCTGTAAAGAAGAAAATAGCATTTTGCTCCAGAGATTGTAAGGAGTTTCCCTGTGAGATATTTGAAGGGGAATATCCTTACAGCAAGGCATATCTTGGAATGTACAAAAGCAGGATGCAGCAAAAATAATTTGGATAGGGTTTTGAATATGGATAAATCACAAATCCAAGAAAGAACAAAGAAACTGCTTGAAAAAGCAGAGAAGCCAGAGGAGTTCACAAAAGGATTGCAGGAACTCCTCAAATCCTATGTGGATAGGGACGCAACAAAAAATTACCAGAGGATCATTCTAAATGCTGGAGAATTTTTTGGAGTTCCACTTCCTATTTTGAGAGTTGTGGCTGCCGAGATAGAAAAATTTATCCAGAAAGAACCAAAAAAAGCAAAACTTTTGTTAGAAACTATCTGGAATGAAGGTTCTTTTGAAGCAAGACAGATAGCGGGGAAATGCTTGGAGAAGTTTAGTCCAAAAAATCCAAAATTCTGCCTAGACTTTGTCTCTTCAGTATTACCCGATCTTGATAACTGGGCTGTTTGCGATAACCTTTCTATGTTTGGAGTGGAACCAATAGTGTATTCCAATCCTGAACTTGTTTTACCACTTTCAGAAAGATGGATTAAGGATAAAAACAAATGGATCAAACGTTTTGGAGTGGTAACTTTACGAGGATATAAAAAGGTTGAAACTACGGATAACGTCTTTAAAATTCTTAATACAGTTATGGAAGATGGGGACAAAGATGTTAAGAAAGCGGTGTCTTGGATTTTACGAGAAATAACAAAGAAGAATCCTGATGAGGTTGCAGAGTTTTTAACAAAATGGGCAAAAGCAAATCCAAATAAAGATACGAAATGGATCATTAAAGATGGGATTAAAAAATTAAGCAAAGATGATCATGAAAAGATTTTAAGGTTATTAGATTAACATCTTTAACTTTGTTCGGAAACGATGTTTTAGGTTAAAAGCAGTTAGTAAGCCTAACCATTGCATTAACCTGACGCAGGGGCTCTGGCGAAAATCGAACGCCCAGAGTACTCTTGAAAGTTAGTATCAAATTCTGAAGTTCAGTGCGCTCAAGCCCTGCGCAGGTTATGCAGACCGTTATGTGTATTGATAGATATAAATTCAATTGTCTTTATCCTGCTAATATAGAGTGATAAGAACAATGAATTTATACAGTAGTTAACCGAAATAATTCAAAATGGAGGTTAAAAATAATGAATCAAGAAAATTTTTTTAGAAAAGAAGAACTGAAAAAGCCGATAATATTAGTTTTTATTGCAGTTTATATTTTTGCGGCTGTTTTGGCTTTCTTAAATGAACCAAAAAACGCATTGACTTATATAGGTTTAAGCATTGGTCTTTTATTTCTTTGCTGGCTGATAATTGATCTAACAAAAAAAATAAAAATTCAAGACATTAAAATTAGAAGACCTGGGTTGGAACTTATATTTGGGCTCCTGATTCTTATTATCTGGGATTATCTCCCCCTGCCAAAAATTGATTTTGGAGATAAATGGAATATTGGGCTCATTATAAAGAAAACAATAATATTTTTAGGTTTACCTTTTCTGTTTTTGAAGTTCCGAAAAAATTCACTGGCATCTATGGGTCTTACAAACAAAGACTGGAAAAAAAATCTTTGGGTCGGTTTTATTATTTTTCTGGCATTGGCTATTCCGAATGCTTTTTTTGTTGGTAATACAGGTGGTGAAATTCTTAGCGGAAAGTATAGTGCTCCGCAGGTTGGAATAGGGTTATTTTCATCGTTTATTTATTATTTCCTGATGTCAGGTTTTTCTGAAGAATTTTTGTTTAGAGCATTCATCCAGACAAGGATTTCATATTTACTAAGATCAGGTGTTAGCGGAGTTTTAATTACTTCACTTATTTTTGGTTTGGTCCATATTCAGGGTATTATGCAATGGTATCCCGGAACAACAATCGCAGAAGCTTTTTGCAGAGCATTCTTTTTGCAGACATTTATTGGAATTATGTTTGGAGTAATCTGGGAAAGAACAAGAAATTTAATCCCATGTGTATTTATACACTCAGGAGTGGACGGTTTGAATAATTTGTTTTCTATAATCACAAAGCTTGGCATTTGAATTATTAGCAGCTAAAATTGCATATAACTTATGGCATAGAAAGTGCTAAACATGAACTAATTAACAATAAATAACCTTCGGTGTAAGTTGAAAAATTTATGGTTCTAGAACCGATACAAGTCATATACTCAACTTTTAAAGTAAAGAAGATGGGAAAAGCACATAACCAAAAAATGAACCGGATGAAAACGCTGCCTTCAATTTTCACTTTTCAGTTTGGCCAACGCATGTTACTTACCTTCAGGCGGCACTCAATAATTGGGTTTGGTTCTATCTTTCAGGTTACTTCTTTTCCGGTGTTCCATTTGGCTGTCGGTTGTTTTCACAGGTGATTTTCACGTTAGGCGTATTAAACATGAAAGGAACAAACTTGTGTTCAAGGACCTAAAGGTAACATGCGTAAAGGCTGAGGGCAAATGCAGCCGCTCAAAGGTAGGAACAACCTTCTACATAAGGAACGCTAGATTAGAAATTCCCCCGGGGGAGAGTGTATGCATATTTGCCTTAGGTAGTATATTGCAGCCTATTACGGCGGCAATCATAAAGAATCAGAAAGGTGAGGGGATTCTGGATGTTCTGCAAGAGTGGCAGTGCCCCGATCCTCTGGCAAAGGTCATCTTCAGAATTGAGGAAGAAGAGCAGTCATTATCCATCTAAGCATGTGGGGGTGGCAGTTCGGTGGTATAGATGTCCAGTTGGTAACGCCTAACAACTCACTGCAGCCGACAGCCAATCGCTGCGGCTGCAAGAGCAGCGTTATGCTTAAAATTAATGGGAAATGATAGAATGTCTGATATTAACAAAAATCGTGAGGAGATAAAAAGCCAATTACCCAAATATTATGATTATTATTGGCAGTTTCTCGATAACAATAACTATTTTGATTTTAATGTGTCTTCATCAAATTTCCATCCTTTAAAAATAGAGCCACAAATTTTATTCAGTGGAAGCTCAGCATTAGTACAATCATATCATGATTTAATTAGTAATATTTGTTTTTCGTTAGCGGCTGATAAACTCGCAAATAAAATTGAAATTGTGTCTCTAGCAAATTATTTTCGATTTAAAGTACGTAATCCTAATACTAAGCTTAGTGTTCACAATTTCTATAGATTTCTTGACCATTCCGCCTTTCATCTTAATGAACTCTCCTTAGGATATCTACTTGGCGCAAATCCTCGATCTGTTAATTTTACAAAGTTACAAGATATTCAAAATATACCTGATGATATTAAAACTGAAATAATTTCAGGAAAGGACGTCCTTCTTCAAAAGGCATTTTCTACATTAACGGATCGAGGTAAAGAAATCCTTCGTAAATTCAGAGATGTTGATGAACATCGTTTCCCTTTAGGGATTGATTGTATTTTTTATCCTTTCTCTAGAGGTAATGTTGAAATTCGTATTGATGATAAAAACGGTAGGCTTTTTTCAATTGGAAATCCTGAAGGTGATTGTTACAATTTTTATGGAGCACCGGATTTTAAATTTTCAGAGCTGAAACCTATTCTAAGTATCCTAGGTAATAATGCAAAAATAATTATGCAAACTTTTTGTCAGAACGGATTGCTTGCTTTTAAATCAGAATAAAATCATAAACGGATAATGTAGTAGATGTTTTGGGCTGCGTCAGCAGACCAAAACACCATTGATTTTTTCGGTTATGCAATCATAACGATTCTGCATTGGAACCAAAATGACTTTCAATATAAAGCTTTTGAATCTTAAAAGAAAAAAATATCTAACATTGATTTTAGACATAGAACCAAAATCGAAAAAAGTAACAAGGAATAAATCAGAACTACAGAACATAATTATTGAGAAATTGCGAACAAGAAATTGGGAATGTATAGAAAGCAAAGTAGCAATTGAGATAACTTCATATACTAACCAAAAAAATCCTCCTCAGATCGAAAAGTTTGTCAAGAATATAATCGACATAATGCACAAGAAGGAAATCTTAAAAAATAAGAAAGATGAAATTTATTTGCCTTTTAAAGATGATAAATTTATCAAATATCTACGGGCAAAATATGTTTTTTTAAAGGGTAAATCGAAAACATATATAAAGATAAGACCATTCAACAGCTTTATAAGTGACATCCATTTTGTTGATACAGAGCTTGCATTAAACTATCACACCGGAAAAAATACCAGCGATAATTGGTCTGAGTACAGGGAGCTCATTGATAAGAAGGAGGAATACCTAAAAGTATTGTCTAAAGAAGCATATGACAGTATGATAAAGATGAAAACTTTAGATCTCCAAAAGGACATCTGTGATGGAATTAGTATTACTCCAGAGATAATTGGGCTACTTTACCCTAAACAAGGTAAATATGCTAAAAACTTTAAAGAGATCTATAGAAATTGGGCCTCAATGCTTTTGGATGTGCCAATCAGAATTCATTTGCCTGGCATCCCTTTAAGCGAAGATGAGGAAGAAGATTATAAGGCTAAGTATAGAGAAGCATTAAAAAAGCAAATGCGGAAATATTTAGCAAATCACCCAATTTTTAACAAATTTCAAGCTCCAATCCTAATAACCGCCTTTTATATGCCCCCTATAAAGATAGGAATTTCCTTTTTGTGCTTGCGACAAATCTCTCACAATTTTCCTTAATTTCCACCCACTGACATCCTGGAATGAACATATCACAGGAAAAAAGATGAGGTCAAGGATAAAACAAAGAAAAGAAACGACAAAAAAGGCAAAAAAGTCAGCTATAAAATAGACTCCACCCTTGAATCAGCAACAGAGGTTCTCAGAAATATTCCCCTCTATCTTCAGCTACCATAAGTAGCTCATGTTGGGCAACCTGAGGCGGGGGAGGACGTTCTGCAACAAATATCAGCTTCAGTTGGCGGATGATCCTATCGATAACTTTATGATCTTCATATATATGGTTTAAAGAGAAGAGATTTACCTTAGCTGAGGATATAAGTTAAAATTTATAATTCTTTATATAATCACGAAAGAATAAGCCCTTCTTACAAACCGGGCAAGGAGTATCTCTTCATTAAAGAAGATCTGGATGAATATATAAATAAACACAGACATACCTAGGGCTTTTAATGACCTTCCTCTTTCTGAATGCCAAATGTTGAGATGCGACCCCTTCCTATGATATACAAGCCTTATCACATCACAAATAGGAGCTAAACATGAATATTCAAAAACGTCTTTTCGTTTCCTTCTTTATTTTTGGAATGATCCTGGTTTTTTCTGTCCAGGCTTCCAGCGCTTCGACAAACGGCTATTACCGATTTCCTACTCTCAGAGGAAATACACTGGTTTTTGCTGCCGAAGGGGATCTCTGGATTGTGGATAGTCAGGGAGGTGTCGCCCGTCGTCTGACAACACATGCCGGAGAGGAGACAAATCCGGTGATTTCACCTGACGGGAAAGTTCTTGCCTTTTCGGCATCATACGAAGGGCCAACTGAGCTCTACACCATGCCGCTCGACGGAGGGCTGCCCACCCGCCTGACCTATGAGGCCGACTCTTCTACGGCTATAGGATTTACTCCGAATGGACAACTCATGTACACAACCCGTGCATATTCCACAATACCCGATCCTCAGCTCATCCAAATCGACCTTAAAACAGAAAAAAGATCCTTCATCCCCCTACATCAAGCCAGCGACGGCTCCTATGACAACACAATGAAAACCCTCTATTTTGCAAGGCCTGGTTTTCACAACAACAATACCGCGCGTTATCAGGGAGGGACGGCACGAAATATCTGGAAATTTACTTCCGGTAAAGAGGAAGCCCAAAACCTCACGGCCGATTTTCCTGGGGAAAATTTTGCGCCCATGTGGTGGAACGGCCGGCTCTACTACGGCTGTGACCGCAGCGGATCCTGGAATATCTGGTCCATGAATCCGGAGGGGAAAGACCTCAAACAGCACACTTTTCATGTCGGCTGGGATGTCCGGTCACCTGCACTCGATGATGGAAAGATTGTCTATCAATTGGGTGCGGATATCCGGATGATGGATGTCAGAAATAATGACGACCGGATCATTCCTATCACACTGGCTTCGGATTTTGACCAACTGCGTGAAAACTGGGTGGAAAATCCTATGAATTACCTGACATCCGTCCATGTTCATCCTGAGGGAAAAAGTGTTGTCCTGACATCCCGGGGCCGCGTGTTTGTTGCGCCGGTAGGAGAGGGGCGCCTGGTACGTGCCTCATACAAGGAAGGCGTCCGGTACCGGGACGCAGTTTTTATGCCGGATGGAAAAACTCTTCTGGCCGTTTCCGACGAAAGCGGTGAACTCGAATTTATCACTGTGCCCGCAAACGGTGTGGGCAGTGAAAAAGCATTGACTAGAAACAGCACCATCCTGCGCTTCCAGGGATATCCCTCACCTGACGGAAAATGGTTCGCTTTTAGCGATAAAAACAACGACCTCTGGATCGTTAACACAGAAAACGGAAAAGAGCGCAAAGTCTCTTTTAACCGTGAGGGCATCCGGGATATCTCCTGGTCTCCCGACAGCAAGTGGCTGGCCTACTCGCAGGCGGCCCTCAATAGCTTTCAACAGATCCACCTCTTCAATCTCGAATCCGGAAATCAGGTACCCCTAACATCCGACCGGACCAACAGCATAAATCCCTCATGGAGCCCAGACGGGAAATTCATCTATTTTCTTTCCGACAGGAATCTCCGCTCGGTAGTGGGAAGCCCCTGGGGAACACGCCAGCCCGAACCTTATTTCGACAGACCCCAGAAAATCTTTGCACTCTCTCTGCAAAAGGGTGTTTCGTCGCCTTTTAAACCGGCAGACGAGCTGGTCAAAACTACTGAATCCAAAGAGAAGCCCAAAGGAGAAAAAAAAGGTGTTCCGGACATCATGATCGATCTGGAAGGAATCCAAAAACACATCCGTGAAGTTCCTGTTGCACCGGGCAACTACGACAGCCTGAATGTAAATGACAAGGCTCTCTTCTGGGTCGAAAGAGGCGCAGGATATGGTTCTCCGTCCCAACTCAAGGCCATCCCTATCGGGAATAAAGATCCCCAGGTGGTCACCGTCACTGAAGGGATCCGGAGATTTGAATTCTCGGCCGATAAAAAGAAAATATTGTTCCAGAGAGGAAATTCCCTCTATGTGGTTGATGCCGCACCCCGGAAAATTTCTAACCTCAGACAGGGAGAAGTCGATCTCAGAAGCTGGAGTTTTTCCATCGATGTCCGGGAGGATTTCAAACAGTTGTTTATCGATGCCTGGCGCCTGGAACGGGACTATTTCTATGATCCGGGAATGCACGGCCTTGACTGGGAAGCGGTTCGGGATAAATATCTCCCTCTTGTAAAAAGGATCACAACACGCTTGGAACTGAATGACCTCATCGGGATGGTTGTCGGTGAGCTTTCGGCCCTGCATGTCAGCGTCCGGGGCGGCGATCTCCGACGGGGCACAGATCAGATCCGCGTGGCTACACTCGGGGCCCGGCTCGAGCGCGATGATACAGCCGGAGGCTATAAAATCGACCACATCTACTTATCCGATCCCGACTATCCCGCAGAACTCTCTCCTTTGGCCGATCCCGACCTAGATGTCAAGGAAGGGGATATTATCGTCAGCATCAACGGCCGGAGCACTCTGTCGGTCAAACATCCCAATGCTCTGCTCCGGAATCAGGCAGGGCGCCAGATCCTTGTCGAAATCAAATCTGGATCCACCGGGAAGACGAGGCCTGTTATTGTTGTCCCCATCGGCAGTGAATCCGGTCTCAGATACAGTGACTGGGAGTACACCCGACGCCTTAAAGTTGAAGAGGACAGCGGCGGAGACATCGGCTATATTCATCTCCGGGCCATGGGCGGCCGCAATATCACAGAATGGTATCGCAATTTTTACCCGGTTTTTAATCGCAAAGGCCTGATCATCGACGTGCGGCACAACCGTGGCGGCAACATCGACAGCTTTATACTGGAAAAGTTGATCCGCAAAGCCTGGTTCTACTGGAAAGACCGTGTGGGCGAGCCCACATGGAACATGCAGTACGCGTTCAGAGGACATGTTGTCGTACTCTGCGACGAAAACACAGCCTCAGACGGAGAGGCATTTGCGGAAGGATTTCGGAGACTGGGGCTTGGGAAGGTTATCGGCACTCGAACTTGGGGAGGCGAGATCTGGCTCTCAAGCAATAACCGTCTCACCGACCGGGGATTGGCCAGAGCCCCACAAACAGGTGTCTACGGACAGGAAAGGGTATGGCTGATAGAAGGTCACGGCGTGGATCCCGACATTGTTGTCGACAATCTGCCGTATGCCACCTTCAAAGGACAGGATGCTCAAGTCGATGCGGCTATCGCCTTTCTTAAAGAGCAGATCGAGAATCACCCCGTTGATGTTCCTGCCCCACCGCCCTATCCGGACAAGTCATTTAAACTGAAAAAGAAATAGACTGGAGAGTTTTAAGACTTCCCTGGTTTTCCAGCGGCCGCGCCTGAAGATGAGCACGGAGGTAACCGTCATGAGCGATTCGGCGGCAACAATGGCCTTCACATCCCTTCACCCCTGTTGTGACGATTAAAATTTCTCTTTTGCCTCTTCTTCTGTGATCTGAAGCGTAAGGGAGGAATTCTTTTTTTGTTATGTATTTTTTTCAAACATTGCCTTGACAGATAATCTTACATATGTTATGTTTTAATTGGAAAAAAGGAGGAAGAAGATGGATATTTTCTATAATAAATTAGGAGCTAAAATCAAGAAAATTAGAGAAAATCTGGATTTATCTCAAGAGAGGATTGCGAAATTATTAGGGATAAGTAGAGTTGCAATTTCTCAAATAGAAAATGGGGACAGAAAAGTTAGTGCTGAAGAAATAGCAAAACTTTCCAGGATTTTTAATATGCCCTCGGATATACTTCTTGATTTGGAAACGGATATAGAAGTTATCCTTGAAAAAAGGAAACAAGCAAAACATAAGGAAAAACAGGAAATAAGAATAAGTGTCCCTCAAAAGAACTTAGACAAATTTAAAGAGGTATTTCTCTATATTTTAAAAAAAGTTGGATCAAAACTAAATGTTGGTGAGTCAGTTTTGTATAAATTGCTGTACTTTATTGATTTTAACTTCTATGAGAAATATGAAGAACAGCTTGTAGGTGCAACATATATCAAAAATAATTACGGGCCTACTCCAAAGGAGTTTATAAAAATTGTCGAAGAGATGGAAAGAGGAGAGGAACTGGTAAAGATAGAAGATAAATATTTTCAGTATCCGCAACGAAAATATCTCCCCTTAAGAGAACCTGATCTATCCAAACTAAAAGCGCATGAGATTAAGATAATAGATGAGGTTTTGGAAAAGCTTTCAGATATGGATGCTGCCAAGATAAGTGAATACTCTCATAACGATGTTCCATGGTTAACAACCGATAATGGCGAGATAATTGATTATGAATCGGTCTTTTATCGTACTGCACCATATTCAATGAGGTCTTATAGTGAAGAAGATTTTCAATGAAGTAAAAAGACTGGCTGAATTTGAAAAAGATTTGAAAAGGCTTTCAAAAAAATTCCGTACTCTGGAGGAAGATTTAGAGACATTCATTCAAAAACAATTAAATCTTTATCACAAGCTACACATAGATAACAAAGGGATTTTTCCGAAGTCAGACTTGGGAATTTTGCATCCTAAAATATTCAAAGCCAAAAAATTTACTTGTAGGTCTTTAAAAGGAAAGGGCGTCGCTAGTGGAATTAGGGTTATATATGCGTATTTCGAACAAGAGGATGTAATAGAATTGGTGGAAATTTATTACAAGGGTGATAGAGAAAATGAAGACAGAGAGAGGATTTTAAGAAATTACCGTCATAAAAATGTTTAACATATAATTTCTTTTCCGACTTCGCTTTATAGCGGAGTAAGAATTCTTGATGTTGTCTGAACGAATATGCTCTGGTGTATAGCGTTTCCTGCCCATTTCTTACTCCTTTCGTCCAGTAAAATTTTAACATAACATCTGGGCCGATATTAGGGGGGCAGGTCAAGAAATCATGAGGTTTAAGCAGGATTTGGCTGATTGAATAAATAAAAAAGGAAAGGGCTGACACTATCGGGATCGGATTCAAACCTCCCAAAAATCTTTTTCGGATGAAGACAAAGATCTACCGTAACCGAGCAGATCGTCCATCAATATCATAAACCGGTTGAATACGGGCAATTGCCTTATAAAAGACCTGACTGTGTCATGAAGGAGTCCGTGCGGTTTGTTAAAAGGGCACACACGAATACAATTGTTGCAATCCATCCAGTTTTTATTCCAGAAGAGAAAACATCTCTCCGGATCGATATACCATTTCCTGACACCGGAAAAATTACTGATAGAGGGGCCTTCGTTCGTCTTATCTTCATAGGATATCGCTTTGGACGGACAGTGGTCAGCGCATTTTTTACATGTCTGGCAAAACCGATCCACACCAAATAACGTTGGGTTGTCATAATGTAAAGGCAGGTCGGTAAATACTTTACATATCCGGACCCTGGGTCCGTATTTTTTCGTGATAAGGAGCCCCATTCTTCCCAGTTCGCCTAAGCCCGCGGCAATACTCAGGGGAACAGATAACGCGGTATCGTTTCCCGAAGGAACCGCTTGATATCCCAGACCGCGAATGAACACGGCCAGTAAGTTCGCAAGCACTGCCTGCATGGAATAGCCCAGGCCGGTGGACGCCCCGGATATTCCGTCCGGGGAATACCTGCTGGAATCATAATTCATTTCAACAGCCATGATAATGGCATTCGTACAATTTTCAGGAAGCTCTATCTTCCTGTGTTCCATTTCGAGCAGATCAAATTCATGGGAATAAACGAGATTCGGATGAGCGTAACAGATCCCCACAAGATCGGCACCGAGAAACCGGGCCGCCTTTTTGACAATCCTGGTATTCTCTTCGAGACCCAACGCCACAGGGCCGTCTGTTTCGACGAATCGTTTGATTTTTTCGGAAATATGGGTCCAGGAGTAAAGCCCGTGGTTGCTTTTCATATTGCCGAATCCAAATCCATATTCCAGGTTCCAGGAGGCATTTCTCAGGGCATAATCGAGTTTTCTGTAACCGTATCTGTTCTGATATTTGACTTCTGAATATAAACGCTTGCCCGGCTCGATAAAATCCTTGTCCCATATTCTCCGCTTAAACATCTCGTTCTTCTGATCAAAACGATAATCCGGTACAAGAATGGGAAATTTCTTTTCAACAGATCTCATTTCATATCCCGAAAGGTTCAATCATTATTCCTGGGCACAATAAATTCATCATCGACCAGTTCAAGGTCGAGCCACCATTTGTTCTTTTTATTCGGCTTTCCGTAACCAAATAGATCATCGGCCCAGATCCCGATACGCCTGGCAAATGGCATATTCCGTATACACCAGTTGATCGTTCTGTGAAAAGGGGTATACGGCTTATTCCACGGACAAACCTTGATACAAGTACCGCATCCGGCGCCATGCTTGTTGCCGACTCTCATCCGTGTGCACTTTTCAACATCCACCGGCCATTTTTCATACCCATTGTACATGACCTTGTCACCCTCGGTCAGAGCGCCGGAAGGACATTCCCTGGCGCATTTCCCGCACTTGTTGCAGAAATCCTGAAGTCCGAAATCGATCGGTTTATCAATGGTCAGAGGAAGGTCTGTCGTGACCACGGCTGCCTTAAACCTCGGACCGAGAAAAGGATTGAGCACAATATCACCGATTCGGCACATTTCTCCGAGACCGGCCCATAATAATATCGGGGGAACCGCGACCTGGTAATTCAGGGCATGGTGAGCCCGGGCCGGATATCCCAATCGACGGATATAATCGGCCAACACGCAGGCGATAAAACCCGAAGTAGAGTATGACAAAAAACTCATGGAGTTGCTGATCCAGTCATAACCGGTCGTGGCTTCGGAAGTCCGGTAGTCCTGATCAATCAGGATTCCGATAGCATATTTATGGTCAAGTTCGGTCGGCATACCATCCGGTCTCCGGTGACTGTAAACCACGTAGGGCGGGAGTTCACAGATACCGATTAGATCGGCCCGCAAAAAATAGGCGACCTCCTTGATGTGTCTGGCCATCTTTTCAGGATCATCTGTGTTTGGCGCCTTCTTGGCTGAAATCGGTTTCATGGGACTCCAGGATGAGGCTTGAGGGATTATATTCCGGGCCACCTTTACCTGTTTCGTACCATCGGGAGCATCCACTACATCGGCCAGGACTCCGGCCATGGAAACAAGTGCGCCTGACAGAGGATGTTTCGGTACGAATCGTTTATATTCTGCCTGCATCTGAGAACCGAAATCGCCCCTGCCGGTACGATTGAAACCGCCTTCCCTTTCATCCAGCCTGGGTACTTCATCCTCATTAACTCTGGTAGTCGGTCTATCGACCCTCTTGATACATTCCACAGGATAGGGATCCGGATAATCTCTTCCCTTTTTTTCTCTATAATCTGATCTGAAAACTCGAGTCATACTCCCTCCATTTTAATAAATGATTAATGATATGTGATAATAAAATAATATTATTTTTTCAAATAATATGCCAATGGAAAAAAGGAAAAATTTACATATATATTCAAATAGTTATTAATATCATACTGCAACGGAATTTTGTTTTTTAAATCCATGCTATCTTTGATATCCAATTTCAATTTAGGAAACTCAATATTAGGTTTAGTTTTTCCTAATAAAAAAATAGCATCATAAAAGTCCCTGCCCATTGGGCGTTTCCGCTTAAAAATACATAATATTTTTTGAGCCAATAATATATCGGGTGGAACAACATTTATCCGTAAAAAAACATCAAATTTGTTAATGATAATTTTGTCAGGCTGATAATGATATCTTTGAGATTCTGTATCAATTTAAATCAGAAGATAGCCTGCCTATCTTCTTTTTCCGTAAGAACTGTGATTGACAAAAGGCGTTTTTCCTTGATATAAATAAGAAAATGGCAATCAAAAGGTGTCCTTATTGTAAGGCAATTATTGACCAGGGCTCTGAATACTGCTCTAATTGCGGCACCCAGCTCCTTTTCCCCGAGGATGAGTTTATAGAAGAGGAAATCCCCGGTGATAAAATTGTTGAGGAAGAGAAAGAAGAAGAAGCAGAAGAGGAGGAAGAAGGCGAGGATTTAAAAAAAGAAGAAGAGGAACCGGAAGAAGAATCTCCTGCTGAAGAAGCAGAAGAAGCTCCTAGCCCTGTAGAGGAAGAAAAAGAAGAAGGGGAAGAAATTCCTGAGGAAGAGCTCGGGGGAATAATAGAAGAAGAGCTGCCCCCCGAAGAAGCCGCAGAGGAAAAAGCTGAGGAGCCTCCTTCACCAACGCCTCCTGAACAAGAAGAGCCCGAAAAAATAGAAGAGCCTGAAGAAATGGAAGAACCTTCAGTCCCTACACCTCCAGAAGAAGGCGAGGAAATCTCCCCAGAAGAAGAAGCACCACAGCCCGAAGAAGAAAAGGTTGAGGAAGAGGAAGGTGCTCCTCAAAGTGAAGAGATAAAATTTGATACCGAAGACCTGGAGCAGATTCCGGATGCAAGGACAAAAGAACAGGAAGAGATGGGGAAAATCCTGAAAGATTTTAAGGGGGAAGGAGCCCCTGTTCATAGAGAGGACATGACTCCACCTATTGAAGGAGAAGAAGAGACATCAAAGCCCATAGAGATAGAGACTCCTGAGGAGCGGCCAGAAGAAAATGAGGACATGGAAGAGACTCCTTCACCAACGCCTTCCGAGCAGGTGGAAGAGCCTGAAGAGCCTGAAAGGGAGGAAACTCCGCAGCCCGAAGAAGAAATTATTTCAGAACCGGAAGAACCAGCTGAAGAGGCAGCACCGGAGGAAGAGGTAGAAATAGAAGAAGAAAAAAAATCCACTCCACTAGAGGAAGAAATGGGCGCAGAACCGGAAGAACCGGAAGAACCAGAAGAACCGGAAGAAGAAAAAGCAGCAGAAGAGCTTGAAGAAGATCTGGAAGAGCTCTCTGAAGCAGAGCTGAAAGAAAGAGAGGAAGTCGAGAAGTTCGTGGAAAATGTCAAAATAGAAAGAGCGGAAAAAGCTCAAGGTGTGGGAACGGATGAGATAGAGGAAGGAGAGATTTTACCGCGGGAAACAGAAGAGGGCACACCGGGCTCACATAAAATCATCGACCTCGAAGAAAAGGAAAAAGAAGAAATTGAGAAGTTCGTAAAAGAGATCAAGGAGGAAAGGGAAGTAAAGGCAGGAGAGCCCTTAGTCCCGGAAGATGAAATTCCAATACCTCCTAAGGTGACGCCGGCAGATACCTCGGATGTTTCAGAAAAACTTCCTCCCTGGGCAGAGAAGATTAAAGAAACGGTGCCTCCGGAATTTGTAGATACGAAGGATGAAGATACGTTTGTGATGCCTTCCGAGCTGGATGAGGAGGAATCAGCTAAAGAAGAAGAAAAGCTTAAAGAGGAGGAAGAAATCCCGGAAATCGAGCCCTATATTCCTGATATTGATGTCGGTCTCCCAGAGAAAATGGAAGAGGAAGCTGCCCCTATCCAAAAAAAGGCTAAAGTAAAAAAAAGAAGATTAAAAAAACGGCACTTTTCAAAACTATCTATGTGGTTAAAACCCAGAGCCTTTGACCTTCTCTCCATTGCAGTTTTCTGGCTAATTTCGCTCTGGCTTGCCTCCCGAGTAATGGAGGTCTCTTTATTTCAACTGCTTTCCGTGTCAGCACTGCCGGCTCTTGTTTTTTATGTTATTCTTCTTGTGGTTTATTATACGTTTTTTCTGCTGTTCCTGGGTGAGACCCTGGGAGACCACTTTTTTCCTCAGGAGTAGAAGCGCTCCACTTCATCCCCGAGCTTAAAGCTTTTTCCGAGGAATTTCTCTTTTGCCTTCTCGTCAGAAGAGATTTCTCGAGGACTGCCCTCGATCAGGATTTCCCCCTCGTCTATGATGAAGGCGTGGTCTGCGACCTTTAATGTATCGCGCACATTGTGGTCGGAGAGGATGATTCCGATCCCTTTCTCTTTTAACTTCAGCATAATTTTTTGAAGCTCGATTATGGTCAGGGGATCAATCCCTGTGAATGGTTCATCCAGCAGAAGAAATTTTGGATTAAGGATGAGGGAGCGGCTGATCTCAAGCCTTCTTCTTTCACCGCCGGATAGGCTGTGGGCGGACTGTTTTGCCAGCTCTTGAAGGCCCAGCTCTTCCAGGAGCTTTCCGGCTATCTCTTCCCGCTCTTTTCTCTTCAGAGGCAGGAGTTCGAGGACCAGCTTGAGGTTGTTTTTAACCGACGCCTTGAGAAAGACGGAATTCTCCTGGGGAAGGTAAGTGATGCCCGCTTCAGCCCGAAGATGGCTCGGTAAGAGAGAAATATTTTTATCATCCAGAAATACACTCCCCCTGTCAGGCTTGATAAGGCCCACTATCATCTGGAATGTTGTGGTCTTCCCGGCTCCGTTCCTTCCAAGAAAGCCTACTATCTCGCCGGAGCGGATTTTGACATTCACTTCCTTGACCACAACGCGGCGGTTGTAGCTCTTTGTAAGTTTATCTGATCGAAGCTCTGGCATTGCGGGAAACTCCCTTGTTAGCTAAAATACTAAAGTCATTCCTTCCTGCTGTCAAGACGTTATGAAAAAAGTTATAAGTGCTTCGCGAAGAACAGACCTGGTTGCATTTTTTCCCGAATGGCTTTCCTCAGTTTTTAAAGAGGAGAGAGCGCGTGTTTACGGTCCTTCCGGGTTTACCTATAATGTCGATTTAAGCCCGGAGGGGGTGCACACAATTGTCCTCTGGTCCAAGAATTTCTCCAATCTTTTAGAGAATCAAAACCATCTGAGTGCCGCCCTGAAAAAATACAGCCAGCTATACATCCATTTCACCATAACCGGCCTTGGAGGGACTTTTATAGAGAGAGGAGTTCCCGCTCCTTCTGAGACTATCTCTCAGCTTGATCCCCTTATAAAAATAGCCGGGATGCCGGAAAGAATATCCGTCCGCTTTGACCCTGTTGTTTACTGGAAAGAAGATGGAGAGGTCAAGACCAATCTTCATTATTTCGAAAAGCTGGCACCGGAGCTCAGCTCACGCGGGATCAAAGATGTCCGTCTCAGTTTTAGCCAGTGGTACGGCAAGGCTGTCAGGCGTGCGGAAAAACACGGCTTTCTATATATCGACCCCTCACAGGAGGAGAAAGAAGATGCAGCACACACACTCGCCCGGATAGCAAAGCAGCAGGGTCTGCGGTTGCTGTCCTGCAGCCAGGATTTTCTCACGAGGGTCCCGGGTATTACTCCCTCATCCTGCATAAACGGCTCCCTCCTTCAGGAACTTCATCCTCAAAGAGAGCCTGTCTCGACAAAAAAAGACCGTACCCAGCGGAAAGAGTGCCGCTGCACAGAGTCAATTGATATCGGGAGTTATACGCAGTTCTGCCCCCACAGCTGTGTTTACTGTTATGCCAACCCGAAGATTTAGGCGCGGATTTTGACTTTTTCCAGGCGGAGGAAGTGTCTCTTCAGCGGAAGCCCGATAGAGAAGCCGCCGAGCCCCCCGTCCAGGCTGATGACCCTGTGGCAGGGGATAATAATAAGCAGTGGATTCCGGGCGAGAGCCTGGCCCACGCTCCTGTATCCTTTTTGTTTCAGTTTCTGAGCGATGGATTTATAAGACCTTGTTTTCCCGTAGGGAGTTTCTCTTGTCTCGAGCCAGACTTTTCTCTGGAATGGGGTTCCGTAGACAAAGTCAAGAGGTAGGACTCTGAAATCTATTTTTTCCCCATTAAAATACTGGTTGAAGAGATTTTCTTCCACCCGGAATTTTCTCGGCTTGCGCTCAAGAGGGATTCCCCTCTTTTTAAAATACCCGGCTATCTCTTCAAACCTCTTCTGGCTATTCATGAAATTGGCAAAGCTCAGTCCTTTATCCGTCTTGGCAAGGAAGATTTTACCCTTTGGAAAACTCAGGATTGTGTAGTACATGTCTTTCTTAGATTCCAAGGGCGAGCCTTTCGGCAAGAGCAGAAGGCAGTTTTGCTTCGAGTATTTTTCTCTGGGTTTCCTTGATATTATACTCGAGGCGGTAAAACTTGATTTCTTTTGCCTTGGAATCATAGATGCAAAAAGCTGCCCGCGTGTCTCTATCCCGGGGCTGGCCCACAGAACCTGGATTAATCAGGTATTTTACGCCATCTTCAAGTTTTATCTCGTTCTTGTCTCCCGAGAGAAAGGTTCCATTTGCATGGTGGTTTTTATTCGTATAAGCAAAAGGGAAGTGAGTATGGCCGAAAAAACAAAGTGGAGTATTTATGTGAGCGAATGCCTCGGCTGCGTCAAACTCGCCGAATATATAGTGGTCCTCGTCAAAAGGAGCTCCATGGCATAGCATAACATGGTCGTTGATAGTAACCGGCCCCATTTTAAGGCTGGCGACATAATCCATATTCTTTTTTTGGATATTAGCCCTTGTCCAGTGAATGGCTGCCGCAGCAATGGGATTAAACGTCTGGATAGAATCGAGCTCGCTGACAGCCTTATCATGGTTACCACGGATTATAGTCAGAGGCTTCAGAGCGCGGGTTTTCTCGACGATCTCATTGGGAGAAGCGCCGTATCCGACCAGGTCGCCGAGGCAGACATAGTGGTCGATCTTTTTTTTCTGGGCAAATTCCAGCGCCACGTCCAAAGCTTCCAGATTTCCGTGGATGTCTGTAAAGATAAAATACCGCATTTTAACTCAGGCTGTTTTCTCCTGCAGAGATTTATATATCTTATGGGCTTTGTAAGAGCTTCTCACCAGGGGGCCGGATTCAACATCCTTAAAACCGTAATCCAGAGCCGCTATTTTTATCTCTTCGAACTCGCCGGGGGAATAATATTTCAAAACAGGCGCGTGTGTTTTTGAAGGCTGGAGGTACTGGCCCATGGTTAAAAGGTCGCACGAAGCTTTCCTGAGGTCGGAAAAAGACTGGAGGATGTCCTCCTTGCTTTCGCCCAGGCCCAGCATGAGTCCGGATTTAGTGGCTGCGCCCAGCTCTCCCGCTTTTTGCAGGACTTTCAGGGAGCGCCAGTAGTTTTCTCTTGGCCTGTTGATTTGAGGATAGATAACCTCTGTTGTCTCTAAATTATGGTTTAGGACATCGGGTTTAGCCCGGATAACTGTCTCTAACGCCTCCTCATCTCCGTTAAAATCCGGCACCAGAACCTCCACTTTGACTCCTGGCGTCCTCTCTCTTACTGCATTTATTGTTTCGGCAAAAAGAGACGCGCCGCCGTCAGCCAGGTCATCCCTTGTGACCGATGTGACAACAGCATAACGGAGGCCGAGTTTAGAAACAGCTTCAGCCACCTTCCCGGGTTCTTCCGGAGAAGGAAAGGAGGGAACTCCTTTTTTTACAGCGCAAAAAGCGCATTTCCGCGTGCAGATGTTCCCGAGAATCAAGAAGGTTGCGGTCCTCCTGGACCAGCACTCAGAGATGTTTGGGCATCTGGCGCTCTGGCATATGGTGTGCAGCTTTTCCTTTTTCAGGATGTTAGAGACGTAAAAAAAATTTGGGTCAGAGGGAAATTTGACTTTTAGCCAGGAAGGCTTTTTTGCTGGTTGAGTTTCCTGGAGGGATAGCACTATTCTTATCTGTAAAATGTTTTATTGATTTATTTTTAGATAGTTACCTGCCTTGGTGAAGACAAAATCTTAATACCCAAATTCCTTGTCTCTCTTCATGCGCCTGCGAATCCGTTTGCGAGCCAGGGCTGACTTCATTCTTTTTCTCTCGCCGGGTTTGTAATAGATAGAGTGTTTTTTAATCTCTTTTATTATCGCCTGCTGCTGGACTTTCCTCTTAAATCTTCTCAGGGCACTTTCAATAGATTCGCCTTCTTCTAAAACGATAAACGCCAATAAAACTCACCTCCTTAAGGCCGAATAAACATTTTTATCTAAATATCTGCTTATTGTCAAGGCAAATGCAAAAAATTGTCAATGCCATGCTATAATGTCCTATTCTCTGCCACTCACGCCGAAGGCAATTACCCCACAACTTATTCAAATATTTATGACCTTAAAAATGGCGAAGTCTATGTTTACAATTTTCACAATTTTGAAGATGTTGTTAAGCTCAATCTGAAGGAGGAATTAAAAAAAGGAAAAAGAATTCAGGAAGTCTCGTCATTATTTCCCCGCATAACCAATGCCCACAGGATTTTTCTGAATCGGTCAGCAAAAGCCATTTTATATAACACTACAACAAAAAAAGGTGTTGAGCAGGCGATTAAAGAGTATTATGAGATGAAAAAACAGACTCCTCCTCTCAAATCGGCAAAAAGCAGTCAACTCTTGTTAACCAAGCGAACAATATTGTGATTGTCAGGACTGCAATGATTGTTTTTGCTCTCAAAGTAATCCAGCTCTGTTGTGGCAGTAATTGATTCAAATGGCGATTTAGTCGAGAAAGTAAAATTAAAATGCCTTTTTGAATGCTATAAGAGGAACAGACTTTGATATTATTATTACTGATCTTTTTTTCGATGGCACTCAAGAGCTTAACAACGTCAAATATGCGGATTGCAATCTAATTAAGGATAATTGTAAGATAAAACTGCATTTTTAAGAGGATATTCAGTGGAACCGCATAATATACGACGTTGATTTAGGGAGATTTGTATCAAATAAAGCAAGTTGTATATTAGTTGTATATTAATAGTTAGGTTTTGCAAGCTTGCAGGATGTATTGTAAACTATTCTGAAAATGACCGAATCAAAGTAATCTTGGAGGAATACTAATGAAAGCGATTGTATACACAAAATACGGACCACCGGATGTTCTTCAGCTCAAAGAGGTAGAAAAACCTACTGCCAAGGACAATGAAGTCCTCATAAAAATACATGCGACTACAGTTAATCGAACGGACTGCGCAACTCGAAAGGCTGAACCGTTCTTTGCAAGGTTTTTCACTGGTCTCATAAGACCAAAGAAGACGATACTGGGGACTGAGTTTGCCGGGGAAATTGAGGCAGTTGGCAGAGATGTAACGTCTTTTAAAGTTGGCGATAAGGTGTTTGGATTTAGTGGCAACGATTTTGGTGCTCATGCCGAGTATATGACTATGCCCGAAGATGGTTTTCTGACAACAATGCCAGCAAATATGACCTATGAGGAGGCCGCTCCTAGCACTGAAGGTGCGTACTATGCTCATAGCTTTATTAGAATTGCAAATATTCAGAGCGGGCAAAGAGTCCTCATTAATGGCGCAACGGGTGCCATCGGTTCAGCAGCAGTCCAGCTCGTAAAATATTTTGGTGCAGATGTTACTGCAGTCTGCAATACCAAGAATGTGGCATTAGTGAAATCGCTGGGAGCCGATAAAGTTCTTGATTATACAAAAGAGGACTTTACAAAAGATGACCAAATGTATGATGCAGTTTTTGACGCAGTGGGCAAAAGTTCATTTAGTCGATGCAAACCATTATTAAAGCCGGGTGGGATTTATATTTCATCCGAGTTGGG
>Ga0209979_1001198_pt1 | contig 29604 bp, 20 predicted proteins | sample AnhtaG_FD_183114 | JGI IMG/M metagenome (GOLD analysis project Ga0209979, IMG submission 183114) | Deep subsurface microbial communities from Anholt, Denmark to uncover new lineages of life (NeLLi) - Anholt_01485 metaG (SPAdes) (version 2) | ecosystem: Environmental > Aquatic > Marine > Oceanic... | reverse complement strand
CTGGCCTACGGCCTCTCCCGCTACGAGGCAGGCCTGTCCGCGCTGCCATACCTGCACGAGGTGGCACGACGCGAGGGAGCGCTGCTCTTCCTCGCCCACCCCAGCCGGCGCCACAAGCTCCTGCCGCAGGGCATGGAGCTCGCGGATATCTTCGACTCCATGGAGACCATCAACGGCACACAGAGCGAGCTTCAGAACCGCTCGGCAGCCCGTCTGGCCTACTCCCTGCGCCTGCCGGGCATCGCCGGCAGCGACGCCCATGCGGTGAGCGAGGTGGGGAGCTGCGCGACCCGCTTCGAGCGGGAGGTGCGGACGGAGGAGGACCTGCTGAGGGAGCTGCGGGCGGGGCGCTATCAGGCGGTGGCCCTCAGATAGAGCTGCCTACCCGGCAAGAGCCAGGGGGCGCTGGCGCCCGGGTCGCCTAGGCCGCCGAGGGCGGCTGGAACCCCACCTCGTACCTCTTGCACTTCTCTTCATCCAGCTCGACGCCCAGGCCGGGCCTGTCGGGCAGGCGCACGTACCCCTCCCCGTCGATGCGGACGGGTTCCGTCAGAACGAAGTCGCGCACTTCGGGGGTCCAGCTCGGCGGGTCGTAGGGATACTCAATGAAGAGGCAGTTGGGCACCGAGGCAGCCACATGCAGGTTCACCATGAGGCCGATGCCGTTGGACCAGGTATGGGGCGCGAACTGAAGGCCGCGGGCCTCGGCCATGCCCGCCACCTTGCGCGCCGTGGTGATGCCCCCCGCGAAGGTGGCGTCGGGCTGGTAGACATCGTAGCAGCCCTTCTCCATGTAGGTCCCGAACTCGTGGAGGTCCATGTTCAGCTCGCCGCCGGCGATACGAAGGTTCACCTCTCGCCGGAGCTGGGCGAGACCGTCGTAGTCGTAGGCCCAGAGGGGCTCCTCCAGCCAATAGACGGCCATCTCCTCCAACGCCCGCGCCATGTCGATGGCGGTGCGCAGGTCCCAGCGAAACAGGGCGCGGTCGCCGGGGAGGGTCCAGGCCTGGTTGGCGTCCACCATGATGGTCATGCTATCGCCCACGGCCTCCCGGACAGCCTCCAGTACCTTCAGGTCGTCGCGGGGGCGGGGGCTGTGAAAGCGCAGCTTGACGGCCGTGAACCCCTCGCCTCGCAGGCGCAGCACATCCTCTACGCGCTGCTCGGCGGGGCGCAGCTCGCCGGTGCTGGCGTAGGCGCGCAGCCGGTCCTTGTGGCCCCCCAGCAGCTTGTACAGGGGCAGGCCCGCCGCCTTGCCCATGATGTCCCATAGCGCCGCCTCGATGGCCCAGGGGCGCCCTGCGAAGTAGGCGATGTTTCGCACCTGCTGGAGGTGCTGCTCGATGGCCAGGGGGTCCTGGCCGATGAACAGTGCCTTGGCCGTCTCGAAGGCGCTGATGATGACGCCGCCGGACCCGATGCCGGTGATCCCTTCGTCGGTATCGATCTCGATGATGGAGAGGCGGTGCGCCCGACCGGGGAAGGGCTGCCAGGTGGCAGCGAAAGGGTGCTCCTCGTGTGATAGCTCGAAGGTGCGAACACGCAGGTCGGTGATCTTCATGGCTTCCTCCCTCTCAGGGCTACGGTCCCACGGGCCGGCTTGTCCCCGGCGGCGCGGCCACTACCCGGAACGCTGCGGCATTGGCGGCGGGTGGTGCCGGCACCTACGACTGGCCCAGCAGCGCCTCCGCCATCTCCACGTGCTTGGGCATGCCGATCTGGCCGTACATGGCGATGGCTTCCGTGAGCAGCTCGCGGGCCTTATCGCGGTCGCCGGGGGCGTCGCGGTCGATGAGCATGCGGGCGTACCAGCGCCGCACCTCCGGCTGCTCGATGACGACGGGCAGCTCGTGGGCCTGGCGCAGGGCCGTCCGGTAGTGCTCCTCCGCCTTCGCCCACTGACGGCCAGCGGCCGCCGCCATGCCGGCCACGGTCTGAAGCACTCCGAAGGTCCATGAGCGTACGAGGGCGCCGGTATCGATGGCCTCTAGGACCAGGGGATAGAGCTTTGCGGCCTCGTCCCGTTCGCCGAGGACGGTCAGCCCTTCGACCACCCTGAAGAGCATCTCCCAGGGGCCGCTAGTGTTGGCCTGGCCCGACCGCGGGAGGTTGTTCCGCCTCTCCTCCAGCATGGCCAAGGCGGAATCTTTGTCGCCCGCGTAGATCGTCCATAAGAACAGAGCCGTCCAGTCGCCGCCAGCATAGAAGCCCGGGGGCTCGAGCTTGAGGGCTTCCCGGAAGCTCTCCGACGCCTCCTGCCAGTGGCCCCTCCAGAAGTGCACCAGGCCAAGCAACGTGTATGAGTAGGAGATCCAGGGCATGCCGGCACTACGACAGATCTCTAGATCGCTTCGAGCGAACGCCTCAAACCTATCGAGGTCCCCCGTCAGCATCAACTCGCGGAACCCACGACTACGCCCGGCCATCAGGAGAGCGCCCAGGTGTCCCAGGCGGGCCGCCAGAGGCTCCAGCTCCTCACCGATCTCGGCAGCCTCGCCAAAGCGGCCTAGCCATACCAGGGACAATTGCGGGACCCAAAGCGCGTCGGCCAGGTCCCACAGGGCACCTGCTGATCGCAGCACCTCCGCCGCCCGTAGGCCAGCATGGATCGCTTCTCGCAGTTGTATGTAGAACCAATGGTGGAGCGACTTGTATGTGAGAACCTGCCCTAGGAGGCGCTGGTCGCCCAACTGCTCGGCGATAGCTACAGACTCGGCTATCATGCCGTCGCCAGCCGTGTACGAGCCAACCATGCTGAGGGTGACGCCGGCCCTGTTCAGCAGCAGGCAGCGGTCGGCGCTCAGCCGCTTCCCCAGGGCCACCAGGCCGCGGCGGCTGATCTCCAGCGCTTCCACGTAACGCGCGCCCCACAATAGCTGGATGCTGATGTCCGAGGAGATGCGGCCCACCGCCTCGCCGTCGCCCAGCTCCTCGTAGGCGGCGACTGCCTCCCGCCAGTCGGCCAGCGCCTCCTCCCAGCGACCCAGGCTGCGCCGGGCTAGGCCCCGGCTGTACAGGAGGTCGGCCCACCCCCTCCGGTCATCGGCTGGCTGCAGGGAGACGGCGCGCTCGTAGTGGCGCAGGGCATCCTCGAAGGCCGCCGCCGCCATGGCTCGCTCCCCAGCCAGCGTCAGGTAGTGAACCGTCTTCAGCGCGTCGGCTGCGCTCCCCGCCTGGTAGAGATGGTGGGCCAGGTCGGCAGTGTGCTCCTCCAGGGTGCGGGCATAGACCCGTTCCATCGCCTCGGCCACCCGCAGGTGCAGCCGCTGCCGTCGGGGCAGAGAGAGGCCGCTCGCCAGAGTCTGGCGAATGAGCTCGTGGGCGAAGGTGAAGCGGGCCTCGGGGCCTTCCGAGGTGGAGGAGATGAGGTGGGCGCGCTCCCCATCGTCGATGGCGTCCAGGAGGGCGTCGGCCTCCACCTCGCCAAGCGCCTCCAGCAGCTCGAAGCTGAAGGCGCGGCCTATGACGGCAGCCGTCGTGAGGACCCGCCGGCCGTCCTCGGTCATGCGTTGGAGCCGGCGGCCGATGGCCAGGCGGATGCTCTCAGGCACGTCTAGCTCGCCGATGCTGAGGTCGGACCGCCAGCGTCCCTGCTCATCGAACAGCTTCCCCTCCTCGGACAGGTGCTGGTACACCTCCTCCACGAAGAAGGGGTTGCCCTCCGTCTCGCGGTAGATGGCCTGCACCAGTGGGGCGGGCAGCTCCTGGCCGCTGAGGGCCCGCAGCATCGCCTCCACGTCGGCCTCAGGCAACCGCTTCAGGGCTAGGCGCTGGGCTAGACGCTGGCGGAGGAGCTCCTCCAGGGCCCTGGCCAGGGGGCGGGCCACATCCAGCTCCACGTCTCGATAGGTGCCCAGGATGAGGACGGGCATCTCACTGAGCTGCTGGGCGATGTGCTGAAGAAGTAGGAGGGTAGAGTCGTCGCCCCAGTGCAGGTCTTCCATGGTCAAGAGGAGCGGCTGAACCCTGCTCGCCCGCTCTATGAACTCCAGCATGCAGTTGAAGAGGTAGCGGCGCTCCTGCTCCGGCGGCAGCTCCAGGGGCGGCGGGATGTCGGGGAAGAGGCGGCGCAGCTCCGGCATCAGCTTGGCCACCTCCCCTGCGGCATCGCCCAGGGCCTCTCGCAGTGCCTCCGGCGGCACCACCCGGGTGGCGGCCTCCAGTATCTCCACGAAGGGGATGTAGGGAGGCGAACCCTCCATCTCGTAGCAGTGGCCGGTCAGGGCCAGAACCCCCCGCTGGCGGGCCTCAGCCGCCAGCTCCTCAGCCAGTCGCGTCTTGCCCACGCCGGGCTCCCCGCCGATCATGACCAGGGCGCCCTGACCGCTGACAGGCTGATCGAGGAGGCGCCTGAGGTCGGCGCGCTCGCTCTCCCGGCCCACGAATGGCGTCCGCTCGGGAAGGGGTAGCCCTGCCGGGCCGGCGGCCTCTTCCTCCCAGGACACCCCGTAGAGTCGCACGGGCTCGGGGAAGCCCTTGAGCTGCGTCTCTCCCCGGTCTTCCAGTTCGACCGTGGTGCCAGCGCCAAGGAGACCTTTGGCAGTTTCTGACACGAGGATCTCCCCGGCGGCCGCGTGGTCGGTGATGCGCTTCGCCGCGTTCACCGTTGCCCCAAAGAGGTCCTCTTCCTCCCGGATGACCTCACCCGTGTTCAGCCCAATGCGGACACGGACGGCCCGCTCCGGCTCCCGCCGGTTGCGCCTTGCTATGGCACGCTGGATGTCCACCGCGCAGGCGATGGCGCGCCGCGCCGACTGGAAGGCCACCATGAGGCCGTCGCCGGTGTGCTTGACCTCTAGGCCCCGATGTCGAGCGACCTGCTGGCGGACCAGCTCGTCACAGGCACGGAGCACCTCGCGGGCGGCCTCGTCTCCCCGGCGCGTGGTTAGGTCGGTGGAGCCTTCTACGTCCGTGAAGAAGACGGTGACGGTGCCTTCTGGAAGCTCCTGGGTCATAGAAGTCGAACCTCAGCGCGTGAACGAACCAGATTCTCCTTCATCCGCCGGCGAAAGTCAAAAGAAGGACAGAGTCTGGCAAGAAGGATCCGTCTCAGGCACGTGAAGGAAAGGCTGCGGCCCCGCTTGGCTTTCAGGAGGTCGCGGACGCCAAAGCGGCCGGCCTGACCGCTACCTGCAAAGTCACTAAATAGGCGGCAGGGGGCGGAACTGGCCGTCCTCGAGCCACAGCAGCCGGTCCGCTACCTCACGCACCCTCAGGTCGTGGCTGACGATGATAACTGCCTTCCCCAAGTCACGAGCAATGACCCGGAGCAGTTGCAATACCTCACGGCCGCGTGTGGAATCAAGGTTTGCGGTCGGCTCGTCGGCCAGCAGCAGGTCCGGGTTGTTAGCCAGGGCGCGGGCGATAGCGACGCGCTGCTTCTCGCCGCCGCTCAGATGCTTCGGAGGATGGTCGCGGCGATGCCCGACGCCGAATATCTCCAGCAGGGCCTTGGCCCGTTCGATGGCGTGGCGGGCGGAGAGGCCTTCGGCCTGCATCACGAGCTGGACGTTCTCCAGGCCAGTGAGGGCTTCCAGCAGGTTGAAGCTCTGAAAGACGAAGCCCACTCTGCGGCGGCGGACCTCGCTCAGCTGAGCCTCGGGCAGGTGGGTCACCTCAATGCCGCTGACGACGACCGTCCCCGTTGTCGGCCGCATGAGGGCCCCGGCGATGGTGAGAAACGTCGTCTTGCCGGAGCCAGAGGGCCCCATGACTACCGCCACCTCGCTGGGGTGGGCGGAGAAATCGACGTTGTCGAGGGCTTTGACGAGGGCCTCGCCCGACCCGAAGTCCTTGGTCACACCGGCCATCTCCAGGACCGGTTGGCCGCCGGATGAGTTTGCGCTCATGCCTTGAACACCGTCACGGGATCGATGCCAGCGAGCCGCCGCACCGGCAGGAGGGCGGCGAGGGCGCTCATGGCGAGGGTGACACCGAGCACCGCCGCCACGTCAGTCCAGCGCACCAGGATCACGAACTGCGGCACGAGGTCCTCAGCGAAGCGCCCGACGACCACGTTCAGGATCACCCCGCCAGTGAAGCCGACGAGCCCGGTGATGAGGCTCTGCTCGATCACTACCCTGTAGAGATAGCCGTTGCTGAAGCCGACCGCCCTGAGGATGCCGAACTCTCGGGCTTTCTCCACAGTAGCGGTGTAGATCATCAGCCCGGTGACGGCGGCACCGACGACGAAGGCCAGGATCAGGATGATGATGAGGATGGGGATGACGTCGCGCAGGGTGCGGTCGCGCGTGGTATCGGCGAAATCTTCGCCGGTGAAGGCTGACACGCCGGTCAGGTTCTCTTCGATGCGTTCGGCCACTACCACGGGCTCATGCTGGTCGTCCACCATGACCAGGTAGAACGTCGTTAGCTCCTCGACCCCAAGAAGGCGGCGCGCCGACTCGATAGGCATGAAGGAGACCTGAGTAGCGACGAAGTTGCCGCCGCTGGCCAGGCCCACCACCTCGAAGCTCTGGCCGCTATGCTCCAGCACGTCGCCGATGTTCGGCCCGTACATCTTGGACAGGGCCTTGTCGATGACCATCTCACCTTCGCTCGGAACGGGCTTCCCCTCGACTATCTCGAGCGGTCCCCCCGCGCTGCCCGTCGTATCGTAGCCGACGAGGTGGGTCTCCACTGCCTTGCCTTCCCACTCGAAGCCGGTCGGGATGACTACCAGCGGATGCACCGAGTCAACGCCCTCCAAGGCGCGTAGCTCCCCCGCTATCTCCTGAGGCAGCACCGAAATCGGACGCAGGAAGTCGGTGGTGCCCTCGCGGGCGACCCAGATGTCGACAGGAACGTGCTCGACGAAGCTCCCGACGCGGTCATTCCAGCCCCGGAAGAGACTCAGGAGTAGGGTAATGAGGAACACGGAGAACCCAACGCCGCTCACCGACATGGCGAAACGCATCTTCTCCGCGAAGAGGTTCTTCCGGGCTATGGAGACCATAATCTGACTCGTCCCGGCCGGTCACACCCGGTCGGGTAAGCTTCTGGCCCGCCCCTCATCGAGGCTTGCGTCCGCGCGGTCACCTTCAGATCATCCCAGCGCGGCATGCAGCGCCATCCCCCCGAATAGGTTCCAACCCTTGTCTACAAGTGCCAGCAATGCCGGATTCTCTCGCGCCCGGAGCTGGTCAGAGCCCCGCGCATATGTGCACCACACGACAAGGTGCGATACCCGCTCTGAGTGGCGGGTGGCATAGGCAATAGCACCCGCGCCTGAGTCCAAGAATCCGAGGAGAGCGAACCTCTCCAGGCCTAGCCGGTCTACTCTACCACCGCTTCCAGGTCCAGCACCAGGCGTTTGCGGCTTAGGCGGCTCGCTGCGTCAGTTCGACGATGGCGTCTATCAAGCGGGGCCAGGCGCCCTCGGGCATTTCGTGGCCCATGCCCTCAATCACCAGCATCTCGGCACCTGGGATCGCCTCAGCCGTGTCGAAGCCCCCGGCGATCGGTACCAATGGGTCGGCATCGCCGTGAATCACCAGGGTGGGTATCGCGACCGAGCTCAGCGCGTCCTTCCGGCTGCTGGCGGTCATGATGGCCACAAGCTGGCGCGCGGTACCCGCAGGGTCCGGGTCTCGGTCGTAAGACAACTCTGTAAGTTCCCGAGTGTCGGCCTCGTCAAACTCAAAGCCTGGACCGGCAAGGGCACGCCACATAACCATGCCTTGCTGGATCCTTGCCTCGCGCTCGGTGGGCACCGGCTGCATCAGGAGCGCGAGCACGTCCGGTTCTGGCTGAGGCAGATCCGGGTTCCCTGTCGTCGACATGATCGAAGTGAGGGTGCGCACATGGTGTGGATAGTGAATAGCGAGGAGTTGGGCAATCATTCCACCCATGGAGGCGCCGACTACATGCGCCGACTACATGCGCCGACGGGATTCCCAGTGCTTGGAGAAGTCCGGCCGCGTCTTGGGCCATGTCATCCAGGGTGTACGGAGGGTTGACGCTCTTCCCCTGCAACAGGGTGGTAACGAGCTGGGCCGGATTCGGGCACCTCTCGTGGAACTTGGTGGAAAGCCCTACGTCGCGGTTGTCGTAGCGGATGACACGGAAGCCACGCTCGGCCAGCTGGTTGCAGAACCTCTCGGGCCACATCACCATTTGCCCACCTAGCCCCATGATCAGGAGCAACGGTGTCGAATCCTGGTCGCCGAACTCCTCGTATTCGATGCTGATTCCGTTCGCACGCACGCTTGGCATCTTCGCCTCCTTTGCTTACAGTACTGAGAGAGGAACCTCACTCTGCGCAGAACTTAACACCCTCAGGATTCTCGTGGCCGCAGGAAGGGCAGTCCATCACGCCCTGCCTCGGGAGCTTTCGCGGACGGAGCGATTGTGTACCAGGCTAGGGAAGATGTCAACGCAGCGGTCCCGCCAGAGGTTGCTACTTCGAGCAATGCCCATCTCCTGCCTCGGTCATGACACTTCTCCGCATCCGTTCATCGCGCCGAGGGCCAGGACCCTACCCTGTACCGTGTGGGCCGCGCTACCAGCGTTGGTCTTGATCGAAAGGCACTATGTCGCCGGTGCGCAGAAACCAGTCGAGGAGACGACCCCGCAGCTCGGCCACCACGTCGCCTAGGCTCTCGTCGTCGATGCGATTGACCAGCTCGCCTGGGTCGCTCTCAAGGTCGTAGAGCTCCTCCCTGCCGGCCAGACGCGCGACGTACTTCCACTTCTCCGTGCGGACCATCGCCGCCTTGGCTATGGTGGTGCGGTCCTCGTTCTGAATGCGGGTCTTCTCGTGATAGATCGCGAAAGGACCGTCCTTGGGGAAGACGGGCTCCGGCGTGTGCGACTCCGAGGGCAGATGTCCTCCCTCGGCAAAGATGGCATCCCGGTGCTCGTCCGTCTCCCCACGCACCAGAGGGAGGAGGCTGCGGCCGAAGTGGGTGTGCTGCGGCTCGACGCCAGCCAACTCCATAACCGTAGGGAAAAGATCGATACCCTCCGTGAGCGCCTCGATCCTGCGACCGCCGGCGATGCCCGGCATGCGGATGACGAGCGGGATCCGCAGCAGGCAGTCCCGAAGTCCACTGGCCCACTTCTCGGTGAGGCCGTAGTCACCGACGTAGTCGCCGTGGTCAGAGGTGAAGATGACCACGGTGTTGTCGCGCAGCGGCGAGGAGTCCAAGGCGCCCATCAACTCCCCCAAGAGGTCGTCTATCCGCGTCACCATGCCCCAGTAAGTGGCGACGATCTCGCGGAAGTCGGCCTCGGAGAGCCTGTCGAGGCCGTAGCAGCGGTGTATCTCCCGCATGAAGTGGGGCTTGTCGGCGAGCTTCGCGGGCAGCGGTGTGGGCACCTCTTCCCTGTCATACATCGAGAAATAGGGCTCCTCCACTGTGTAGGGAGGGTGGGGGTAGATCAGGGGGACGTAGAGGAAGAAGGGCTGCCTGGGCTGCGACTTCAGGAAGCGAATGGCGTTGTGCACCTGTGTGGCGTCGAAGTCTTCGAGCGGGCCCTTCCCTCTGCTTCCGAAGTAGAAACTCTTGTGGAGGCGATGATCCGGAGGGAAGGGATTCCTCGGCCAGGGCGGAGAACCCCTGTCGGTCGAGCGGAGGGAAACGCTATCGGCGAACGACTCTCTGGCCAGGAGGTCGTTCTTGCCGTGCCACTCGACGTGGTAGTCGGCGGACTTCAGGTACTTGAGCAGATTCGGCTCGTGGGGACGCAGCAGGTAGGTCAGAGTGCGATGGCCGCGGGTATGGGGATACCAGCCGGTCATGAAGGAGACGCGCGATGGGCCGCAGACTGGACTCTGAACGAAGCAGCGGGTGAACGCGCTTCCCTGGTCGGCGAGAGCGTCCGTGTTCGGCGTTCGCACCCCCTGCCCGTCAATGCAGTGCACGGCATCGGCGCGGAGCTCATCCGGCATGAAGAGGATGAAGTTCAGGCCAGACAGCTCCTTGCGCGGCATGGATAGGCTCCTTTGCTTGGCCAGGCACAGAGACGGACGTCACTTTGGATACCAATCCTAATCCTAGTCGATGCCGATCTTGCGGAGAAGGTGCTCGCAGGGCGTCCGGCACAATTGCGCGGTCGCTGTGTGAGACGGGCAGGATGAGCCCGCAACGAGGAGCAGTCGAAGGTCGGCTCGCCGAGGCGAGAAGGGCGCTTCGAGCCACCGCTGGACGATACCGCCGGCATGTACGAAGATCGGCTGCGAAGACTACTTGTGACAGCGAGCCGCGCTGGGGTGATCTCCTGACGGTGGAAAGCCCATGCCTCCACTCATGACCATGTTCAAGACGGTATCGACCGACTGCAACCTCGACTGCAGCTACTGTTACTATCGCGAGTCGCTCTATGGCAGTCGGGCGCGTCACCGGATGAGGGAGGAGATGCTGGAGGCGTTCATCCCCCAGTGCATGGAGTACGTCAGCGACATCGGCGCGGCCTCTTTCGGCTGGCAGGGTGGCGAGCCTACCCTTGCAGGCCTCGACTTCTTCCGTCGGGCGGTCGAACTGCAACGTCGTTCTGCGCGGCCGGACACGGTCGTCCAGAATGCCCTCCAGACCAACGGCGTCCTCATCGATGATGAGTGGGCACGCTTCCTCAGCGAATGCCGCTTCCTGGTTGGCGTCAGCCTCGATGGCCCGCAGTCGATACACGATTCCCACCGCAAGGACCGCCGCGGCGAGGGTTCCTTTGCCCGCGTGATGCGTGGAATCGAGGCCCTCCGCAGACGCGGCGTGGAGTTCAATGTACTCTGCGTGCTTACTCCGGCCAACGTCGGTCAGGCGCGCCAGCTCATGAGCTTCTTCCGCTCCGAGGGCTACAGCCACGTCCAGTTCATCCCCGCCATGGACTTCCAGGCCATGCAGCCAGGCAAGCCAGCGTCCTACCTGATCACGCCGGAGGAATATGGGGAATTCTTACGCGCCGCCTTCGACGAGTGGTACACGGACGGCGGCCCCAGGCTATCGGTGAGCATTTTCGACAACTATCTTCAGTCCTACCTGGGTCTTCCCAATCAGGTCTGCATCTACGGCGAAACCTGCGACTCCGGCATCACGGTCGAGTACAACGGCGACGTCTACCCCTGCGATTTCTACGTGCACCCGGACTGGCGTTTGGGGAACGCGCTCGAGGAACCCCTCGCCGATATCCTCAGTCGGCCCGAACGAGCCGCCTTCATCGCGCAGAAGAGGCCGTTCCCGGAAGCCTGCCAGAGCTGCCGATGGCTGGCCATCTGCAAGGGCGGCTGCTTCCGTAACCGCACGCCCTTGCCTGACGGAGAGAGCGGCCCTGACCACTTCTGCCAGTCCTACAAGGCTCTCCTCCGCCATGCCGATGCGCGCTTCCGACGCCTCCGCGACGCCGTGCTGCGGCGCCGGCGCTATCTCGATGCGCTCGCCTCGCTAGCGGGGGCCGCTGCTCCGGGCCGCAATGACCCCTGCCCCTGTGGCAGCGGCAGGAAGCACAAGCAGTGTTGCGGCCACCCTCGCGAGGGCCAGTCGTATATCTTTGGCACCTAGGGAGTCGCAGGCGCGCTACTGGCGGGAAGCCCGGTCGAAGGGCACGTCGTGGCTGGCATGCAGGAACCTGTGGGGTGCCAGAATCTCATCCGGACCGTCGGCTCAGGCTACCCACTCATACTCCTGGCGCAGGGCGCTGAGCACAGGCCTGGCGATGATCAGTTGGCCCGGTCTTAGGCGAAGGGACGGCTGACTGGGCGGAGGCCCGAGGCCTAGGGACCGGCGGCGGACACGGGCCAGGCCGGATGCGTCGAGCCCTTCGGTCTTGATCACAGCGAAGGCCACGTCGCCCCTGTCATCTATATTGCACCCGCATCGCTTGGGAACAGGCCGATTCTCTATCGGGCTGAGGGCGATGTCAACGCCGCGTGTTCGAGAGGTGGCAGCCGCCGATGGGCTAGCGAGGATGACTAGACGAGCATCCCTGCCTGTTGGGCGAGCTATGAACACGATTCACGTAAGTCAAGCCAGCAGGTCTTTCAGCCGCTGCACGAGGCGCTCGGGATGCACATCGGTGGCAACCAGGCAATTGGGTTCATCGTCCGCTCTTTGCGTTCGCCCGTTGTCGTCGACGACGATGCGCATCGGCGTCAAGGTGACTACCTCCGGCTCCGCGACGAAAAGGGCAGCCAACGGGTCATGGAGGATGGGCGTGGGCAGAGAACCGTCGGGACTGCGATGGGTCTTCTGCCATGCTGTCGTCAGCGCCAGCAGGCGGTGAGTCAGAGGTTTGGGGTTCTGCGTAAGAAGGTCAAGGTCGGCTTGTGTGAAGCGACAGCGAAGCGTCACGTCAAGCCCGATCATCGCCAGGGGCTTGCCGCTTTCAAAGACGATCCGCGTCGCTTTCGCATCCACCCTTGCGTTGTATTCGGGGGTGGTACGGAGAGGCAGCAGGGCGCCGACCATGGCCGCGATGCGCGTGATTTTCGCCGCCGCATCAGGGTGCTCCGTGAGCAGCCTGGCAGCGTTCGTCGGGGGTCCAACGGTCAACAACACCAATTCGTCGCCGTCGAAGGCTTGTGCTTTTTCGGCAAGGAAGGCGACACCATCAGCCCGCCCCCGCTTCAGCCGCGCTTGGTCTTCTGTCGGGATAGCCGCCATCTGGTTTGGACGATAACGCTTCACGGAGTGGGTCAACGTGTCGCCTTCGCCTGCGGCTACTTCCACCGCTTTGCCCGCTGCTTCCACTAACCACCGTGCCAGCACGGCGCGGGCAACGGTGTCGCCGTGCACGGTCGTCACGCCCAGCAGGTTGATGCGAGGGTGAGCGAGACAGACCGCCAGCGCCCACTCATCATCAATGTCATAGCCGATGTCGGTGTCCAACAGGACTGCCACAGGTTCTTGCATTGTGGTCATGTTCTATCCCTCGCGGAGTTTCTTCTGCCAGACGGTTGTGGCTCTCACTGTCATAGCACAGCCGCTCAACGTATCTATCATGCCGGGAGGGATAGTACCATCCTGCACGGGCACACCGCCTCTGTAATGCCGCACGGCCCACCGGGCGCGCTGCTATCCTCCCTGCTGTCTCTCCGCAGGCTTGCATAGTTGAGACGCGTCGCTACAATGGGCTCACGAACAGAGATCTGCCTCGCTACTCAACAGGGGAGGGACAGCATGAGCATTCGGCCTTCGCGTGGGCGGCCAGGCACAGAGCGTCAGCCCAACTTTGAGAACCTTCGCCGGACCATCCTGCGCCAGGGTCCGCCAGGCCCCGTGCCCTTCTTTGATCTGTTCGCCGATCCCGGCATGGTTGAGGCCGTCCTGGAGGAGAAGTTCCCCATCAACCTGCACCGCTACATCGAAGAGCCTGTCCTGGAGCTCTCCGAGGATGAACTGCCGGGCGTGATCAAGTCCCTCGACATGTACGTCCGCTTCTGCTGCGAGATGGGCTATGACTACGTGTTCATGGTCACGGGCTTCAGCCTTCCGCGAAGCTTCAAGGCCGCCGCCGATACCGCCGGGGTCCAGAACTGGCCCGATGGCCAACGCTATTGGCAGGATGAGGCGAGCGGCCCCATCCAGAGCTGGGCCGACTTCGAGGCCTATCCCTGGCCCAAGGCGGAAGACCTTAGCCACGCGGCCCTGGAGTACGTCAACACCGTCGTGCCGGAGGGGATGAAGATCGCTGCCTTTCTGTACGGCGGCATCTTCGAGCACTCTACCTGGCTCATGGGCCTGCAGCCTTTCTCCTATGCGCTCCGCGACCAGCCCGATCTGGTAGAGGCCATTTGCCAGCGGGTGGGCGATCTGGCGACCGCCACCTGCGCCCAAGTTTCCACCATTGAGAACGTCGCCATGGTGTTCCTCAGCGATGACCTCGGCTTCTATAGTGGCACCCTCGTTTCGCCGGACGTTCTCCGTCGCTACATCCTTCCCCACTACAAGAAGATCACCGACATGACCCACCAGGCCGGGAAGCTCCTCATCTTCCACTCCTGCGGGAACATGTACAGCCTGATGGATGAGCTTATCGACGATATCGGTGTCGACGCCAAGCACTCGTTCGAAGACAAGATCGTGCCGGTGGAGGAGGCCTACCGGCGCTGGGGCGACCAGGTCGCTATCTTGGGTGGCGTGGACATGGACCTGCTCGGTCGGGGCACGGAAGAGCAGGTGCGCGCCCGTACCCGTCAGATCTTGGAGGTCTGTGGCGTCAAAGGCACCGGCTACTGCCTGGGCACCGGCAATACCGCCGCCAACTACATCCCCAAGCAGAACTACTTGGCTATGCTGGACGAGGGGCATCGCTGGAACCGAGAGCACTTCGGGGGAGCCTAGCGTGCGTGTAGCCCCGGCACCTCCGTCATACTAGTGAAATCCACCGCCCCCCAGACCACTTCGACGCAGGATGCTTCCAAGGCCGTAAAGGAACGCCTGGTGGGTATATTGGCGTCCATCTACGGGCCTACGCTGGCCACAACAGGTCTCTAGAGCTGTCCGCCCGGGCGACGAAGGGCCATTATGCATGGAGACCCCGAAGGTCCCAACCGGGTTCTGGCATTGGCGAAGCCGATCATCCGTGGGGAGTTCGAAACAACGACTCTTGGGGGCACCAAAGGGTCAATTTCGAACTCGCTCTCGGTCACTGAGGTGCATCCAGGGCACGCCTCGGACCACCGGGCACATAGGTTGCCCGTCTAGCACCTCTCGCGTCTCCGCGTCAGCTCAAAGGATCGGTCGATACTTGACATACTTAGTCGAGGGCGCTGCAACCGCCCTCGTGCTGTGTCAGCGCGAGACGCTCTCCCGAAGCTCCTTCACCGTCTCGAACATGGCGAGTATGTTCTCGGGCGGGGTGCCCTGCTGAATGTTGTGGACGGGATTGAAGATGTAGCCGCCGCCCTTGGCGAAGATGTTCAGGCGTTCCTTCACCTCCTCCCGCACCTCCTCCGGCGTGCCGAAGGGCAGCGTCCTCTGGGTGTCGACACCGCCTCCCCAGAAGACGATCCTGTCCCCGTACTTCTCCTTCAGCATGACGGGGTCCATGCCCTCCGCCGAGCACTGGACGGGGTTGAGGATGTCCACGCCTGCCTCGATGAAGTCGTCGAGGAAGGCCGCCATGCTGCCGCATGAGTGGTAGAAGGTCTTCCAGTTGGTGTTGGCATGGATCCAGTCGTTGACCTTCTTGTGGAAGGGCTTGTAGAGCTCCCGGTACATCTTGACCGACATGAAGGGGCCGCGCTGGGTGCCGAAGTCGGTGCCGCTAACGGTGATGACGTCGATCTTGTCGGCGACCGCCTCCTTGTAGAGCTTCAGGTTCTGAAGCGCGATCTCGCACTGGAGCTCAAAGATGCCTTTGATGTAGTGGGGATGTGTGACGTGGGCGATGTACCATTCCTCCGGATCGCGGATGCCCTTGGGGTGCTTGACGCCATGACCCGGCACCAAGGCTATGTCGCCGAAGCCGCCCCACCAGCAGGCGCCGAGGATAGAGAACGACGTATTGCGGTAGAGATGATCGGCCTGGCGCTGGATGTACTCCAGATCCTCGTCCGTGTAGACCGAGTACATGTCCCGCACCCACTCCTCCGGGTCCAGGCGGTCAAAGTCGATGGGCTCCTGGCGGACGATGGCGTCGAAGTAGAAGCCGCCCTTCGGCATGCGCCCGCTGGGAGGGGCGTTCTTGTCGCCCTGAGGGTGGATGAGGATGTCCCCGTTTTCCGCCTCCGTGGTGACGAAGTGCTCCGAAACCAGCACATCAGTCCGGTCGAAGAGGCGCCAGGGCTTCCAGTTCTCATTCTTGAAGCCGAAGGCGGTCGTCGTCCTCCGCAGGCCGATGACATCCACCCCCAGCGCCTCCCTGACGTCGGGGTCCACTTCGCCCAGCATCTGGAAGGGATCCCAGACCTTGACCGGCCTAGGCTCCAGGCCGAGGGCGTGCCGCAGCTTGGCGTAGGCGCTGGCAGAGATACCGGTGACTTCGCAGGAGTCAAGATCGAGCGGGACCCTGTCAGGGACCTGGCGGTCGATGGCCGTACGTACGCGCTCTCGCGAAGTCAGCATCTGTTTTCTCCTTTCGCGTCATCTCCACCTTAGGCAGCCGGCCGCCGCAGCGCCAGCAGAACCACCGGTCTGCTCGAGGTTGCGCCCGGCGACTCTCCGAGTGGCTTCCGGTACCGGCCCGGCTTGCCCGGCCGTCCGGTGGCACCTAGGATGGAGGCTGGAAGCACCGTCGAGCGGTCTCGGGAAGGGAGGGCTTGTATGGTCACACTGCTGCGAAGCATACGCGTACCCACTACGAAGGGTAGGCAATTCGTTGACATAACGTCAGAAGTCGCCCGGGAGGTGGCTGCCTGCGGCGTGCGCGAGGGCCTCGTGCTGCTCCGCAGCCGCCACACCACCGCGGCCGTCACCTGTCAGGAAGGGGACCCCACCATTCACGAGGACTGCCTGGAGCTGCTCTCGGAGCTGATGCCGCTGTCCAAGCGCTACCGTCACTCCTACGAGGGGGCTGAGAACGCCACCGCTCACCTGGCCACCATGATGCTCTTCGGCGAGTCCACCTGGGTGGCTATCCGGAACGGCCGACCGGACCTGGGCACCTGGCAACGCCTCTTCCTGGTAGAGCTCTTCGAGCCGCGTACCCGCATGGTGGACCTGGCCATCGTGGGGGAGTAGTCAGAGGGCGAAGGGCCGCATTCTGTCCGAGGGGGAGGACCCTGAGGTGACGTCAGGGTCTCTGGCTACAGGATCCGCAGCAGCGCGGGCACCAGCAGCGCCAGGAGCAGCAGCAGTGAGAGGACCCAGATGACCCAGCGAGCCAGCGGAAACAGTCGGCTGCGCCGCTCCAGGCCCGCGTAGGGTGCTGCCTCGGAGAGGTCATGGTCTGGGTGGGAGGGGTCGGTGGGCTCCAGTTCCCAGGGCTCCTCCTCGTCGGTCCCCTCATGCCACTCCCGCTCGTCCATGATGCGCCCTAGACCTTGTGAAACTGTGCCTGCCGCTTCTCCAGGAAGGCCTTGACACCCTCGGCGTGCTCTGGAGAGCTCCGGCAGATGGCCAGGCCCTCCGCCTCCTGGCGCTCTGCCTCGGCCAGGTCCGAGCTGAGCCCGCGGTGGATGACCTCCTTGGCCAGGCCCAGAATGCGCGTGGGCCCCTGAGCGATGGCCGAGGCCATGGCCATGGTCTCCTCCATGAGCCGGTCGTGGGGCACCACCTTATTGACCAGGCCGATGGACAGCGCCTCCTCGGCGTCGATGATGCGGGTCGTGAACACCAGCTCCTTGGCCTTCGCCAGCCCCACGATGCGCGTGAGGAAGAAGCTGCTGCCGAGCTCCGGGATGAGCCCCACCCGGGCGAAGACGAAGCCGATGCGGGCGCGGTCCGAGGCGATGCGGATGTCGCAGGGGAGGGTCAGGGTAGCCCCCAGGCCCACCGCGGGCCCGTTGATGGCAGCGATGATGGGCATCTTCATGTTGAACATGAGCTGGGGAGCACTCTCCGAAGTGACGGCGCTCAGCCTGGGCCCCTGCTGCTGGATAGCCTCCTGAAAGCCCCGCACGTCTGCGCCAGAGCAGAAAGCGCGCCCCGCACCCGTGAGGACCACGCAGCCCACCTGCGGGTCGTCCTCGGCCTGGTGGAGGGCCTGTAGTAACTCCTGCATGGTCTCGGGGGCGAAGGCGTTGAGCACCTCCGGCCGGTTTAGGGTGATAGTGGCGACGCGGTCCCGAACGTCATAGAGGATGGTTTCAAAGGGCATGGTCTCGTTCCTTTCACGCGGCTGGCGGGGCGGGCCGTTCCCTAGATCTCCCTCCGAAACTCTTGGTAGAGGCGCTGGACGTTGAGGAGGGCCCGCTCGGGCTCGGCCCAGGTCGCATAGGCGCCCAGCCGGAGGCTGCGGGCGGCCTCCTCCTCGCTCCGGCCCGCGGCGAAGGCCCGGCGGGCCTGCCGCCGCACCAGCGCCAGGTAGTCGCGCATGAGCCGCAGGTCGCCTCTGCTGCCGACGGGCCCGTGGCCGGGCACGATGGTGTCTACGGCCATGGCGGCCACCCGGTCGGCCACCCGGATCCACTTGCTGATGTGCCCCTCGAAGGCCACGGGAGTCACGTAGTGAAAGGCCACGTCTCCCGCGAAGAGCAGGCGTTCGGTCGGCAGATACACCAGCACGTCGCCCAGGGTGTGGCCCGTGCCGAAGTGAAGAAGCTGCACCTCGCGGTCGCCCAGGTGGAGGTCCATTTGCTGGTGAAAGGTGGCGTCGGGCAGCCGCAGCGCGGCGCCCTCGATCTCGGCCATGAAATGGGGCACCAGCGGGCGCAGGCGCTCCGTGGGGATGCCCACGCGCTGCATCTCCTGGCGCGCCCGGACCTGGCTGACCACGCTGGCTTCGGGGAAGAGGGCGTTGCCCAGGGTGTGGTCGATGTGATGGTGAGTGTTGATGAGGTAGCGCACCGGCTTGGAGGTGACACGGCGGACCTGCGCCTGAAAGTCGCGGGTCATGGAGGGGGTGAAGAGGGCATCGACCGCCACTGCGTCCTCCTCGCCCACGATGAGCCCGGCGTTGGAGATGCACAGCCCTCCGGTGGCCTGCACGTAGGCGAAGGCCCCGTCGGCCACCTCAATGAGGCCGGTCTTCCAGGTGGTGGGGGCAGTCATGTCCGCCTCGGCCGATACAGGCCCAACACCAGCGCCAGGGCCAGCGCCCCGCCCATGCCCAGCGCCAGCCTCCGCCAGAAGAGAGGATGGATGATAATCGGGTCCGAGGCGATGCTCCGCACCTCCTCGGCGGTGCGCTCTCCCCGCATCACGCTCTCGACGATAGCCAGGCAGTCCTCCACCGCGAGCTCGCGGAAGGCGTGCCCCAGCTCCGCCGAGGCGATGGAGGGATTGCCGTCGTAGGTAACCTGGTGCCCCCCGTAGCCGAAGCGTGCATTGAGCACCCAGCCGATGCCTCCGGCGAGGCTGTTCACTATCTCCCCGAGCCTGGCGGCTCTCTCCGGCTCGCCGCGCTGCCTGACCAGCCACACGAGAGGCTGACCAAGCATGGCAATAGGGCGAAATGGCGGCGGGCCGTCGGGGCCAAGGCTGCCATAGGCCGGGTCCACCTGTTCGCTGCGCTCAGCGAGTGCGAAGGAGGTCTCCCAGCCAGCGGCGTGCTCACCACCCACCAGGTGGGTGCGCTCCTCCGACGTCAGCGGGCGTCCCAGCAGGGCCTCCAGCCGGTCGAACCGCTGCCCTGTGATGATGGCGTGCAGCACGGCGATGGAGGGGGTGAACATGGCGATGCCGTGTCGCTGACTGACCTGCCGGCAGGCCGCCTCCAGGCCTGCGGCGTGACGGGGGCCCCCATGGCCGTTCGTGACGACCACGTAGCCGTAGCCTGCCTGGGCCAGGGAGCCCCCGTGGGCGATGAGGGCCTGGTAGAGGGTCTGCTGGCTTACAGGCATCGATCCGGGCAGGGGTAGCTCGTCGGTACCCAGGACGAGCGGCGGATACTGGACCACCGTCCAGTCGGGGTGCGCCTCGGCGAAGCGCCGAGCGGTCTCCTCCGCCATCCAGCGGGCCATGAACAGGTCCATCCCCAGGGGCAGGTGGGGACCATGTACCTCCAGCGCGCTGACCGGCAGGAAGCAGATGGCGCGCTCCCTGTCCAGGGCTTGCACTTGCGGATAGCGTAGTTCCTCGCCGCGAAACAGGTTCATAGCGCAGATGACCTCCTGGAACGCACCCACCTCCCGGGCGAGAATGCGAAGTCGCAGTCGAATCGACCGGTGGTGTAGTCGCTGCGGGTAGCCATAAGGGTGCGCCCCACGCAGGTCCGAGCGAACAGTGCATGGGGCAAGGTATCACAGGCTCGATAGGGGGACAAGAGCCAAAGAGCGGGTGGACCGCCTTGCCCCATGCCCCTTTTCTAGCCCAGATGCTGGCGGAGGAAGCTCACCACCCGCCGCTCGTACTCCTGGGGGGCGGCCTGCCAGCCGCGGGCGTGGGCGGCGTGAGGCACGACCCACAGCTCCTTGGGCTCTCCGGCAGCATCGAAAAGGGCCTGGCCCTGGCCGGGGCCCAGTACCTCGTCGAGTTCATCATCGATCAGCAGGAGGGGGCGCGGGCTGAGGAGGCCGACCGTTTCCAGCGGCGCGACGGTCGCCAGGTCAACGTGAAGCTGCCGTTCGATCATCCAGCGGGCCAGGGGCGCCAGGGGGAAGGAAGGCAGGTGGAAGAAGTGGCGCAGCCCGTGGCTGATCAGGTCTCCCAGGCGGGCGAAGGAGCTCTCCGCCGCCACCGCCCGCAGCTCCGGGGCCTCCGCAGCGGCCACGAGGGCGGCGGTGGCCCCCAGCGAGACCCCCAGCACCCCGATGCGCGTGGCGTCCACCTCCGACCGGCCATGCAGGTGGTCCAGAGCCCCCAGCAGGTCCAGGGGCTCGTGAACGCCCATGGTGACGGCCTTACCCTCGCTCTCGCCTCGGTTGCGGAAGTCGAACAGGAAGACGGAGAAGCCGGCCCGATGGAGGAAGTCGGCGTGGGGGAGCAGCTCGCCGCGGCTCCGACCGTGACCGTGGGCCAGGATGACGCAGGCAGGGCTATCGCCGGGGATGAACCAGCCGGCCAGCCGCAGGCCATCGCGGCTGGAGAAGCGCACCTCTTCGACAGGCAGCTCGAAGTCCAGGAGATTGTAGTCTTCCTCACGCCGCCAGGGGTGGATGGCGCGCTCCGCCACGGCCCAGGCCATCGCCAGCAGGGCACCAGCCGAGGCCAGGGCGAACAGCAGCACGCGAATCAGCGAACTCAGGGCTCGCTCAGACTTGCCCTCTTCCACGCCTTGCTCGGGCTCCACCGCGGGGCGTTCGGACTCGCCGGTGGTCGCCTTCCTAAGAGGTCTCGGAGCTCTGCGCTCGCTCCTGCTCGATGAGCTCACGCCGCAAGATCTTGCCGGAGATCGTCTTGGGGATGCTCTGCACGAACTCCATGACGCGAATCTTCTTGTAAGGGGCGACCTTCTCGGCTACGAAGGCCATGATCTGCTCCTTCGTGGCCTCCTGGTCGGGGCGCAGCACCACGAAGGCCTTGGGGATCTCGCCCGCCTCCGGGTCTCTCTTGGGGATGACCGCCGCGTCCATCACCGCGGGATGCTCCAGGAGCAGGCCCTCCAGCTCGGCGGGGGCCACCTGATAGGCCTTGTACTTGATCATCTCCTTCTTGCGGTCCAAGACGGCGACGTAGCCATCCTCGTCCAGGCTGCAGATATCGCCTGTGCGGAGCCAGCCGTCCTCGGTGAGTGTCTCGGCGGTAGCGTCAGGACGCTTCCAGTAGCCGAGCATGACCTGTGGAGCCTTGATCAGGAGTTCTCCCACCTCTCCGGCAGGTAGCTCCTCGCCTGTGTCCAGGTCCACCACCTTCTCGATGGTATCGGAGACGGGTGCGCCGCCGGTGGTGGGCTTGATCCTGTCCAGGGGGTTGGTATTGGTCAGGGCGCAGGCCTCGCTCATGCCGTAGCCCTGGAAGACCGGGCAGCCGAAGGTTCGCTTGCCCTGCTCTGCCAGCTCCGGGGCCAGGGGCGCGGCAGCGGAGAGGATGAACCGGAGCGAGGAGGTATCGTAGCTCTTTGAGCTGGCCACGTTCAGGAGGGCCAGGAGGGCGGGCGGCACCACGAAAAGATCGGTGACGCGGTGCTTCTGGATGAGGAAAAGCATCTGCTCCGGGTCGAAGCGGGGCAGGATTATCTGGGTCACACCGCCGGCGACGCAGGCGTTGAGGAAAACGACCATCCCGTACATGTGGAAGTAGGGGAGGAAGTCCAGCACCACCGAGCGCTCGTTGGTGATCTCCGTGCCTATGGCCTGGCGCACATTGGCGCTCATGCTGTAATGGCTGAGCATGACCCCCTTGGGGAGCCCCGTCGTGCCGCTGGAGTAGGGGAGGACGGCAATGTCCTTCTCCGGGTCTATCTCCACAGGCTCGGGTTCGCCCGATACACCCTCTATCATGTCCCAGATGTCGTCCATAGCCCAGATGTGGTGGAGGGTGGGCGCATCTTCCTTGGCTGCCTCCACTACGGGCATGAGGCCGCGTGGGGCCAGCACCCCCACTGCATCGGTGTCCACAAGCTGATGGGCGACCTCCTGCTCCCGATACAGGTAGTTGAGGGTGGTGATGGTAGCGCCCGCCAGCAATGAGCCGTGCACGGCGGGTACATATTCGGCACAGTTGGGTGAGAGAATAGCGATGACCTGCCCCTTCCCGATACCGGCCTCCTGAAGGAAGCGTGCGAACCTCCGGGAGCCATTCCACAGCCGGGTGTAAGTGTACTCTCGACCGTCCGGGTCGATGAAGGCGACCTTCTCCGGGAATTGCTGGGCGGCGTCCCCGAGGTAGTGAGCGAGGTTCCGCCGCGGATAGGGGGCGAGGCTCGGCCAGGGGCTGGTGGCGATCATTCGTGGTACCTCCGTTGCTTCGCCTTCGACGATAAGGGCTACCGACAACATCATACCTGGAATCGGGAGCATGTCACAAGTTGAGACGAGGCCGCATCGCCTGCAGGGTCGGAAGCATCCCTCGGGCCGCCTGGCGAACGCGACAGGCTTGGTGTACTCTCAAGAGCGCATCAAGTTGTTTTCGAGCGTGCTGTGAGCGACCAGTCTGATCCCCTGGCACCCTTCCATCCGGCGGTCCGCGCCTGGTTCGAGGGAACCTTCGGGTGTCCTACCCCGCCCCAGGCCCTGGGCTGGCCAGCCATCAGCGCGGGCCGGAACACCCTCATCCTGGCTCCCACCGCCTCGGGCAAGACCCTGGCCGCCTTCCTCTGGTTCATCAACCATCTCTACGAACGAGCCCTCTCCGGCGAGGAGATGGAAGGGGTGCAGGTCCTGTACGTCTCCCCCCTCAAAGCCCTCAACTATGACATCCATCGTAACCTGGAGGAGCCTCTGCGGGGCATCGCTCACCAGGCGCAGGAGGCCGGCGCCGAGCTGCCTCCACTGCGCACCGCCGTGCGCACCGGCGACACCCCTGCGGCGGACCGCCAGCGCATGGTGAAACATCCGCCGCACATCCTCATCACCACGCCCGAATCCCTCTACCTGCTGCTGACCTCGGCGCGGGCGCGGGAGATGCTGCGCTCGGTTCGCTTCGTCATCGTGGATGAGATCCATGCCCTGGCCAGGGACAAGCGTGGCGTGCACCTCTCCTTGTCGCTGGAGCGACTCGAGCGCCTCGCTGGCAGGCCCCTCCAGCGCATCGGGCTGTCCGCCACCCAGCGGCCCCTGGAGGAGATCGCTCGCTTCCTGGGGGGCCAGCGGGTGGAGACGGCGCTGCAGGGCCGGACCAAGGAGGAGTCCCGCCCCGTCCACATCGTGGACGCGGGCGCCCGGCGAGGGCTGGACCTGGAGGTGCTCTGCCCCGTTGAGGACATGCGGGAGTTGCCCGGCGAGTCCATCTGGCCGTCCGTCTACCAGCACCTTCTGGAGCTCATCCAGGCGCACCGCTCGACGCTCGTCTTCGTCAACAACCGTCAACTGGCTGAGCGCATCAGCGTGCGCCTGAACGAACTGGCCGGTCGGGAGCTGGTGCGCACCCATCACGGCAGCCTGGCCCGGGAGGTGCGCCGGCAGGTAGAGGAACGCCTGAAGGCTGGCGAGCTGCCCGCCCTCGTGGCCACCTCTTCCCTCGAGCTGGGTATCGACATCGGCTCCATCGACCTGGTGGTACAGATCGAGTCGCCCAAGTCGGTGTCCCGGGGTTTGCAGCGCGTGGGCCGCTCTGGCCACCTGGTGGCCCAGACCGCCAGGGGGCGCATCATCCCCAAGTATCGGGCCGACCTGGCGGAGGCCGCGGTCATCGCCCGCGAGATGCGCCTGAGCGAGGTGGAGGCCACACGGGTGCCCCGCAACTGCCTCGACGTGTTGGCCCAGCAGGTGGTGGCCATGGCCATCGTGGACGAATGGGAGATCGGCGAGATGCTGGACGTGATCCGGGGCGCCTACCCATACAGGGAGCTCACCCGCGGCCAGCTTGAGAACGTGCTGGAGATGCTATCGGGCCGCTACCCCTCGCAGGAGTTCCGGGAGCTGCGGCCCCGCATCGTGTGGGACCGGGTCAACGGTCGGGTGCGGGCCCATCGAGGCAGCCGCGCGGTGGCCCTCACCGGCGGCGGCACCATCCCCGACCGTGGCTACTATGGGGTGTACCTGGGCGGCGATGGGGTCAGGCTTGGCGAGCTGGACGAGGAGTTCGTCTTCGAGAGCCGCCCCGGCGATGTGTTCCTCCTGGGCAGCGCCACCTGGCGCATCGAGTCCGTCCAGGCGGACCGGGTGGTGGTGTCGGACGCCCATGGGGCGCTGCCCCGCATGCCTTTCTGGAAGGGGGAGGGCCTGGGACGCCCGCTGGAGCTGGGGCAGAAGCTGGGCGCCTTCGCTCGTTGGCTCGGCGAGCGCCTGGACGACCCGGATTGCCTCGCCTGGCTGCGTGAGGAATACGCCCTGGACGAGCGAGCCGCGGTCAACCTCCGTACCTACTTCCTGGACCAGCGGGAGGCCACCGGTGAGATCCCTTCGGATCGGGCCGTTGTGGTGGAGCACTTCCTGGATGAGCTGGGCGATCACCGCGTCGTCGTGCATTCGCCCTTCGGCGGGCGGGTGCACGCCCCCTGGTCGCTAGCCCTGGCGGCGCGACTGCGGGAGGAGCTGCGCCTGGAGGTGGAATGCGTGTACAGTGACAGCGGCATCCTCTTCCGCTTCCCCTCTCAGGACGGCGAGCCGCCTCTCGATCTGCTTCGCCTGGTAACCGCGGCCGATGTGGAGGAGCTGGTGCTCGCCGAGCTAATCAACTCGCCCCTCTTCGGCACCCTGTTCCGCTATAACGCCTCCCGGTCCCTGCTACTGCCGCGTCGAGGTCCGGGGCGGCGCACCCCCCTGTGGCTCCAGCGGCTGCGTGCGGCCGACCTGCTCCAGATCGCCCGCCGCCAGCAGTCCTTCCCGGTGGTGCTGGAGACCTACCGCGAGTGCCTTCAGGACGTGCTGGACGTCGAGGGCCTGCGCCAGATCCTCCGGGAGATAGAGGCTGGCGAGATCGAGGTGGTGATCTCTGAGACGGCTGTGCCCTCGCCCTTCGCCTTCAGCCTGCTGTTCGACTTCATCGGCGTGTACATGTACCGGGGCGATGTCCCCAAGGCCGAGCGGCGCAGCCAGATGCTCACGCTGAATCGGGAGCTCCTGCAGGAGATTCTGGGCTCAGAGGGGATGCGAGAGCTCTTGGACCCCCGGGCCATCCACGAGGTAGAGGCGCGCCTTCAGCGTACCCTGCCGGGCTGGCGGGCTCGCACCGGCGACGAGCTGGCCGACGTGCTCTTGCGGGTGGGAGACCTGGCGCCCGACGAGGTCTCGGAACGTGTCGAGGGCGATGCGGAAGCACTCCTGCGGACGCTGGAGGGGCAGCGGCGGGCGGTGCGACTCCTGCTCTCCTCAGCGCCCCAGCCCCGGGAGCGGTGGATCGCCACGGAGGACTTCCCTCTCTATCGCGATGCCTTTGGGGCGGACGAGCGTGCGGTGCCCCCCGAGGTGCGCAGCCGCTGCTATGCGCCGGAGGAGGCGCGGGAGTTGCTCCTGCGGCGCTACGTCCTCACCCACGGCCCCTTCCAGGTAGAGGACGTGATGGCACGCTACGGCTTCGAAGCCTCCTTCGTCGCCAGCCGCCTGGCGGTGCTTCAGGCCGAGGGCGTGGTCTCCTCGGGCGAGTACACGCGGGGCCGCTCCGGCTGCGAGTGGTGCGACGCGGAGGTCCTGCGACAGATCCACCGCCGTACCCTTTCCATGCTGCGTCGGGAGGTGGAGCCTGTCTCGCCGGCCGACTACGCTTCCTTCCTGTTGCGCTGGCAGGGCTACGCGCGGCCGCATGGAGCGATCGGCTCTCCGGCGCTGCGCCAGGTGATCGAGCAGCTCCAGGGCCTGCCCCTGCCCGCCGAGGTCTGGGAGAGCGAGGTCCTGCCCCGGCGGCTGGCGGGCTATCAAGCCGGCTGGCTGGACGGGCTCTGCAGCGGCGGCGATCTGGCCTGGGTAGGCTCCGCGGGAGGCCAGGGGCGGCCGGGGCGTATCGCCTTCTACCTGCGCGAGGACCTCCCGCAGATTCGCATGGCTGCTCCAAAGGCTGGCGAGGACACGACCAGTCGGGAGGCTCGCCTGGTGCGGGCGGCGCTTGCCGAGCATGGCGCCTCCTTCCAGGCCGACCTGGCCGCAGCCACCGGCCTGCCCCAGGAGGAGGCACTGGAGGCCCTCTGGGAGCTGGCCTGGGTGGGCGAGGTCACCAACGATACCTTCGAGCCCGTGCGGCACGTCCGTCGCAGGGGTGCGATGGCGCGGCCGCGTCCGATGGGGAGGCGGCTGGCCGGCTGGTCGAGCCGTCGGGAGCTGCGCCGGCGCATCAGCTACACGGTGCGAGCGGGTCTGGGCCGCTGGTCGCTCCTCCCGGCGCCCACCGCCGATGTCGATGCCGACGGCACTCGCGCCGAATGCTACGCCCGGCAACTGCTGCGCGGCTACGGCGTGGTGGCCCGGGAGATGCTGGCCGCCGACGGCGTTCAGGCCCCCTGGCTACCCCTCTATGAGGCGCTGAAGCGCATGGAGCTGCTGGGCGAGGTCCGCCGGGGCTACTTCATCCGGGGTCTCTCCGGTGCCCAGTTCGCCCTGCCCGAGGCGGTGGAGCACCTGCGGTCGGTCCGCCGCCAGGGAGGAGAGGCCGAGGGCGCCTCGCCCGCTCGCGAGGAAGCCATCCGGCTTCTCTCGGCCTGCGACCCCGCCAACCCCTACGGCAGCATCTTCCCTCTACCAGGCCAGGGCGAGGGGGCGGTGCGCTTCGCCCGCGTGCCCTCTAGCTATCTCATCATGGAGGGCGGCCGGCCGCTCGTCCTGGTGGAGGGGTACGGACGGCGCCTCACCCCGCTGGCGTCGCTGTCGGAGGAGGAGCTGCGCGGGGCGCTGCGCCCGCTGGAAGGGCTGCTCGATGTGCCCACGGCCTCGGGAGCGCGACGGCGGGTGGTTGTGGAGGAGTGGGAGGGCCGCCCTATCGCCCAGAGTGCGGTGGCGCCCCTGCTGGCCGAGCTGGGCTTCCTGCGCGAGCCGGGGCGCATGGTCCTCACTTCGCTTCAGCGCCGGAGCCGCCGCTGAACCGCCATGCCCCTCAGCCGCCGGCGGTGGGGGGGAAGACGAACACCTCGTTTTCGGGTTTGACCGGCGTATCCAGCCCCCGCAGGTGGCGGATGTCCCGCCCGTCGACGAAGACCCCAACATACTGGACCACCTGGCCGGCCTCGTCGAGGACACGGCCGGCCAGGGCCGGGCGCGCCTGGACCAGAGCGGTGAGGACATCCCTCACGGTGGCCCCGTCCGGCAGGGACACCTCAACTATCCTGTCGCCGGCCAGCTCACGCAGGCTGGCGTAGAGGCGCACGGTGGTCATAGCTCTGAGAAGGCATCCTCCGGCTAGGGGATCTGAAGCTCCTTCAGCTTAGATTCGGGCACCACTCCGTTCACCCAGCCGCGGGCCTCATAGTACTCCTGGAGCATATTGTCCAGCTCGCACACCTGGCCCTGAGAGGCCGGGCTGGTGGAGGGCTCATTCAGGAAGCGCTGGGGCAGGGAGTCTGACCCCTCGCGGAAGCCCACCAGGTTGTTGTAGTGGCGCTCCAGGTTGTAGACGCGCTCACCGATGGTGAGGAGACCCTGAGCGTCCATGGGGATACCCACGATCGCCGCATATTGGGCCGCATACTCCTCCGCCCGCTCGGCGAAGGAGGAGAACTTGCACATGTCCAGGGAATCGGACACAGCGGCGAGGTCCTGGAACGCCTTGCACAGCTGTCCCTTACCCTCCCAGACCAGGGGGTCGGTCTTCACGGGGATGCCGACGACCTCGCTGGCCACGGTGTAGCCGCGCAGGTGGCAGCCCCCGCGGTTGCTGGTAGCGTAGCTGAGGCCCATGCCCTTGATGGCGCGGGGGTCATAGGCAGGGATGCCCTGGCCCTTCACGGTCATGGCGATGCTCGGATCGCCGAAGGCCTTGGCTGCGCGCTCGGTGCCTTCGGCCAGGGTGTCGCCTATGCCGGTGCGACTGGCGATTCGGTGCACCAGGTCCACCATCATGTCGGCGTCGCCCCAGGCGACCCGCTCGGTGATGAGCTCCTTCTCGCTGGCCTCCATGACCATGGCGAGAAGAGTGCCCATCTCAATGGTGTCCATGCCGTAGTCGTTGCAGAGGTCTATGAGGTAGGCGATGGCGTCGCGGTCGGCGTTCGCGCAGAAGCCTCCCAGGGACCAGGCCGATTCGTACTCCACGCTCTCCATATGCACGTGGAACTTGCCCCGCGAGGTCTCCACCTCCTTCTTGCAGGCCACCGGGCAGGCGTGGCAGGTCGGGTTGCCCACCAGGATAGTCTCTTTGACCTTCTCCCCGCTGATCTCGCCTGCCTGGTCGAAGCTGGTGAGTTGGGCGTTCTTCGTGGGGTACCCCCCCATGGCGTTGAGGATGTTGGTCAGGGAGTTGGTCCCGAACACGGAGAGCCCGCCCTTGCGGGGCGCCAGCAGGGCGCTTTCCATAATCCTGTCAAGCGCGCCCTTGCGAGCATCTTTGAAGGCGCTGCGGTCCTTGGCCTTGGGCATGCGCTTGGCGGCCTTGATGACCAGCGCCTTCAGGTTCTTGCTGCCCGCCACCGCGCCGGTGCCGCCACGGCCGGAGGCCCGGTCGTTCTCGTTGAGCAGGGCGGCGAAGCGGACACGGTTCTCGCCGGCCTGACCGATGGCGACTACGCTCACATCGTCGCCATGGCGGGCGAGGAGAGTCTTGACGGTGTCATGAGCCCCCTTGCCCCACAGGTCGGAGGCGTCGCGCAACTCCACCTTGCCGTCCTCCGCGTAGGCATAGACCGGGCGTTCGCTGCGGCCCTTGAAGATGAGCCCGTCGAAGCCGGCCCAGCGCAGACGGGCGCCCGACCAGCCCCCGTGGTGCGAGTCGGTGACCGTGCCAGTAAGGGGGGACTTGGTGACCACGGCCATGCGGCCGCTCATGCTGACGTTGGTGCCCGTGAGTGGGCCGACCAGGAAGCAGAGGATGTTATCGGGCGAGAGCGGCTCCACCTGCGGCCCGTTGTCGAAGACGTACTTCACCCCCAGCCCACGCCCCCCGATGTACTTGCGGGCATCCTCCTCGTTGATGCCCTCGTACCGGATCTCCCCGCTGCTCAGGTCAATACGGGCGATGTGGTCTGCGTATCCGCCGAGCTGCATCGGAAACTCCTTTCCAGCAAAGACCGCATATCTCCGTGACGCTCCTGCGGGCCCGGGTGCCGTGAGACTCAGAGTAAGATAGCAGACAGGGTTTCAGGAGCATTGTGGCACTCCCCTGCCAGCCCCTGAAAGAGCCAGACGGCCCGTGCGTCTCTGAGGGCATATTAGCCTAGGATGTAATCCGACGCAATCACCGCTACAATGGTGGGACGAACGCGGCGCCTCTGCGCGCGGAAAGGGGGATCGCGATGATCTTGGTGGCAGGGGGCACCGGCTTCGTGGGGAGCGGCATCGTCCGCGAGCTGACCCGCCGAGGCAAGCCGCTGCGGGTGATGAGTCGTGAGGCCGAGAGGGCCGCCCGCAGGTTCGCTGGCCTGGACGTGCAGGCCGTGGAGGGCGACGTG
>Ga0209979_1001197_pt1 | contig 29606 bp, 26 predicted proteins | sample AnhtaG_FD_183114 | JGI IMG/M metagenome (GOLD analysis project Ga0209979, IMG submission 183114) | Deep subsurface microbial communities from Anholt, Denmark to uncover new lineages of life (NeLLi) - Anholt_01485 metaG (SPAdes) (version 2) | ecosystem: Environmental > Aquatic > Marine > Oceanic... | reverse complement strand
CAGTTGCTTCTTATACCCCCCTCCACATGCTCAAAATATAATCAGAGTCTTTCATCTACAAACAACTGCGCATCGCGTGGGTTATTTTTAACGAGCACAAATGGGTCAGTTTTAATTAGCGGCAAGGCACCGTGTCCACACGGGATTTTTTGGGAGGAGTCTAATATCGATTTAATGATATGCTGATTTAAGGGATTTTTAGGAAAAAAGATATAGATAAATCTCTGGAATCTAAAATAGTTAGGTAATCCTTCCCTCAACTGTCTATTGAGGCACTTCTTCGCTCTGCCGTCTTTTTCAATTCTGGGAAGCCAGGGCTTTAGGGTCTCAGGCTTCCACTCGCCTTAATCTTCCTTCTTTTTTTTCCTTCGCCTCCTTAAACTGAAAAAAGCAAAAAAAGCTCCTCCTAGGAATATTATTGGTAAAAGCCCTTCTCTTACGAGTTCCTCTAAATCGTACCAGGTAATAAAGAGTGAAATTGCAAACATTATCAACAATGTTACGCCAATTGTTATTTTCTGAGCATTATTCATTCTCCTTCCTTTTCTTGTGTTTCTCCAACACAATACAGAACAGAATATATGTAAAGATTCCAGCCGACAAAATTATGATAAGTTCTGTTATAAAAAGACCTTTCTTTAGTCTTATCATATCTCTTTTTATATGATTAGGTACTCCTAACCATGAATAATATTCTAATTTTTCTTTATCAGTTTTTAGATTAGATTGCTTATCTGACATTTTTGTAAGTTCATTTATATAAGATTCAGGATCCTTTGATTTTTCTAAAAGCTTCAACTCATATTCTTCTATAACTTTTTTAAATTTATACTCTTCACAAAAATAGATAGGGGAGAGCATAAATCCACTCTTGTTTATATAAGGCTTTTTATAAGGAACAAAAAAAATGGCTAACATCAGAAGACACACAAAAAATGAGGAAATACCTTCTTCACATCTGCTCATTTTGCTCTCCCTGAGAATTTCCTTCCCCCCTCCTCTTCATCCGTCTATCTCTATGATGTGCTACTTAAGCACGCTTTTTACAGAATTTTCTGATTTCGTTCATTCTCAGCACTTTGAAGTACCCTTCCTCAACGGGATTGTTCCTCACATACTCAGATAGCTTTAACTTCTGCTCCTTTGAAGCAAAGTGTTCAACCCAGTTGTACTCATAATCATTGAGAGCATATAGTCCACACTCAGGGCATATGTATTTGTACCCACCTGCGACCTTAGTCGGGTCAGGAGCGTCTGAGAAAACATTTCTCTCAGCATCATGACCACACAGAAGACATTTAGCCTTTTCCATCTTTGACCTCCCTTGATTACATAATTATACTATAACAGAATTTGACATAATTGTTGGTTCTGTTATCTAATATATTAGAAACGAAGGGAGGGAATATGGCTCTAAAAAGAAATATTATTGCTATCGCTTATGATTTTGATGGCACACTAAGCCCCCAGCCTATGCAGGAGTATACCGTTTTTCCTCAATTGAATATAAAACCAGATGTATTTTGGAAGGAGGTTCAAAGCGAAAACACAAGAGTTAAAGGAGAAGAAATAATTATGTATATGATGTTAATGCTGAAAAAAGCAAATGAAGCAAATTTGAGAATAAGTAAAACAGACTTGGGAAGAATGGCTAAAGAAATAGAATTTTTTCCCGGGGTGAATAAATATTTTAATAGAATCAATAAATTTGTTGCCAGAGAATCCAACAACGCAATAAAAATAAGGCATTATGTTATCTCTTCAGGATTAAAAGAAATAATAAGCAGGACAAAAATCAAGAAATATCTCCATAATATTTTTGCATCAGAATATTCATATAGTCAATATAATGAACCTCAGTATCCAAAACTTGTAGTAACTGATACTGTAAAGACTCAATTTTTATTTAGAATTAACAAGGGGAAAGAAAAATTATCTGAGAACATTAATGAATTTATGGACGAGGAGGATCGCCCGATTCCTTTCTCTAATATGATCTATATTGGTGATGGTTTGACTGATGTACCTTGTATGACTGTGACAACCAAAAATGGGGGATATTCTATCGCTGTTTTCAAACCCAGAGGAAAAAAAGGTTTAAAAAAGTGTAAAGAACTATTTAAATGTGCTCGCGTTGATTATATTGCAGAAGCCGATTATACTAATAATAGTGAGCTTGACAAATTTATAAAGACTACGATAAGAACAATAATTCAAGGTATTAAATTCAATAATTGCCAAAGAGATATGGCCATAAGAAGAAAAATTAAATAGAGGATGATACACAATGAGTTTCAAAGAAAAAAGTGATCCAAAAATCGAAAAGCAGGTCAAAGGTGTTTTTCGAAGTAGGTATCAAAATGCCAAACGCCTTACAGTTCCAAGAAGAATACCTAAAAATTCTCATTATGCAACTAGCATAAAGAAGAGCACATAAATCTCGCTGAATAACATTTTTTTACAATAAAAATGAGATCTCTCTTTTTCTGAGAATTTCCCTTCCCATCTCTCGTCAACATAAAGTATGGATTACCGTGATGAACCCAAAAAGGAGCTTTTAAGGCAAAATATCAGCCCTTATTATGGGGTATCTTTCATGATATCTATAAGTTAGCATGGCCCGACCCAATTTTCCATGGTGATCTCTACTCTTAATACGCTTTATACAGACCAATTCTATGAAATTCTCTATTTCTTGCGGATTTCTTATTGACAGTATATGTTTGTTCTGTGTATTACTATTGTTGATGCAGCAACTTATTGAGAACTTACGAAATTGAGGGGAAATTGTCATGAACAAAAAAACAAATTCCTATTTCTCTAATATAAATATATAAAAAAAGGGAGGTGGTGCCGAGGGTAAAACATTAAAAGAAAAATAACAAAACAAGAATTAAAAAGGAGGTAAAAATGAAGGAAGTAAAGCTCTTTGGCTCAACACATCAGTTGATAATGAAATGTAAAATAATCAGTCGGTTTCTTGCGTTATTGATTATTTTGGCTTTTGTTTGTTCCTCAGTGGGCTATGCTGATACTGACCCAGTAACAAAGTTAGAATATGTTTTCTCAGAGCCAAAGCTAGAAAGAATTAACGAGTATTATTCGATCTATATGCCAGATACTGGAAAACTTCATGACGATATTGGTCTGCCCCTTCTGCCTGTCAAGACAGCAAAAATCCTTATTCCTCAGGGACATGATGTGAAAACAATCAATATAGTACTAGGAAAGAAGATAACTCTTGACGGGGAATTTATGCTTGAATATGCCAAACCACAGATACCGATTGGTTCCGATGAAACGGTTGAAGCGCAGCAAAATGAAGAGGTGTATAATTCTAGGAATTCTTTTCCGGGAAAATTGCATTCTATTGTATCAACACAATTTCTTAGTGGGTATAAGATACTTGTCCTCAACCTTTTTCCTGTGGAATACATTCCTGCATCGGGTAAGGTATCATACTATGAGAGAATGAAGGTTATAGTAGTCAATGTTCCTTCCGGGCCATCTCATATTCGAAGGGCCAAATGCAGGAAATTGGCCCAAGATAACGCAAGAGTGAAAAGCCTTGTGGATAACCCATCCGAGACGACTTCTTATACGGCGGAAGTGACACCTACGGAGGGCCCTTATGAATATGTGATAATTACAAACGAAGATATGTTTAATGCATTTCAAACTCTAGCAGCTTGGAAATTATCAAGAGGGCTTACTACCCATGTCGAAACTATTGAAAGCATAAAAGCCAATTATTCTGGCAGCGATCTCCAGGAAAAGATACGAAACTTTATTTATAATGCTCATGAAAATTGGCAAACCGATTACGTTCTGCTCGGTGGAGATGGGGATACTGTTAAAGGTAAACGCGGAGGACCTATCCCTTACAGGGGGGTCTATGGTAAGTATGTTGGTGGTACCACGACTTACCTCGACAAAGATATCCCCTGTGACATGTATTATGGTGCGCTTGATGGCAATTGGGATGACGACGGAGACGGTATTTACGGAGAAGGCGACTCATCGCTTGGAGGCACGGGAGATGCTGGTGAGGAAGCAGATTTCTTTGCAGAAGTTTTTATAGGTAGAATCCCTGCTGATAATGCGACTGAAGCATACAATCAGATAGACAAGATAATAGCATACGAGAGTTCGCTTCATACGACAAGTGCTCTTCTAGTCGGCCGTCAATTGGATGATATCCCAACATATGGCGGGGACCATAAGGATATAGTTTATACTTATTTTCCTTCATCGTGGAGGGCCACAAAGCTTTATGACAGGGATGAACCACCGTATAGCCCAACAGACCTAATCAATGAAATGAACAGTAATGAGCATCACATAGTTAATTATATGAGCCATTCCGGCTACTGGAATGATATGGGGTTAAATACCGACCAGATCGCCGGATTATTCAACACGAAATACTTCCTCGCTTACTCCCAGGGATGTGACGCTTGTGGATTTGATAGAGGGACTCACCCGTGGGATGACTGTGCGGGTGAACATTTCACAGTGGAAAACGGCAATGGCGGTGCATTTGCTTATATTGGTAACACCAGATATGGCTTTTACAGTCCTGGATCAACTGAAGGTTCATCGCAGCAGCTTGACAAAGAGTTTTTCGATGGTATCTTCAACGAGTCTATCAAAAATATCGGCATAGCCCTCCAGGATTCAAAAGAGGATCTTGTAGGAGAGGTATTAGCAACAGGATCCATGCGATGGTGTTACTTTGAGCTATGTTTATTGGGTGATCCTGAGACGCCTATTTCAGAGGACCCACCTGTCACTCCAGACACAACACCACCAAATTCGGTAGTTTTAGCGACAAGCAATCCAACCTCTACTTCGATTGATCTGACTTGGACTGCCCCAGGGGATGATGACATGGAAGGCACTGCTTCCCTGTATGATATTCGTTATTCAACCTCAGTGATAACAACTGACGCCGATTGGCAAGCTGCTTCTCAATGTACTGGCGAGCCTTCTCCTTCGCCTGCAGAAAGCTCCGAAATATTCACTGTAACTGGCTTGTCTCCAAACACAACTTATCATTTCGCCTTAAAGACAGCGGACGAAGTACCTAACTGGTCAGGACTCTCCAACAGCCCTAGCGCAACAACTCAGGAGGCTGGTCCTCAGACAATGCATGTAGCTTCTATTGAGATGTCATTAAAAGAGGCTGGCCCTAATGTCAATGCCATCGCCACTGTAACTATTGTTGATGTACTTGGTAATCCTGTTTCAAGAGCAACGGTCTCCGGTCACTGGAGTGGAGCAACTACCAATACAGACTCTGGAGTGACTGATAGTAGCGGACAGGTTAAACTTAAATCCAACAGGCTGAGAAATCCCACTTCTGTCGAGAATACGTTCACCTTCACTATTGGCGATGTTACGAAAGATGGCTGGACATACGACTCCAGTGCAAATATTGAGACAAGCGACTTTATAACATATTAATAAGTCCAATTTTAGGGTCTTCCTCTGTTCCTCTGTGGTCGGGCCACGCGAACTGATTGAATTTTCAGGAGTAAAACTGAAAAACCGCCTCAAAATCGGCCTTAAAGCAATGCTTTTGGTGGCAAAAAAGTATGGATTACCGTGATGAACCTCTGATGAGGTGCTTCTTCGTGGTCACCACGTCTTTTATGCTTTTCGGGAAGCCAGGACTTCAGAGTCTTTGGCTTCCAGTTGGCTCAATAATTTGTTCTTCCCCTTCAAGGTGATTTTACAGGGTGGCGAATTGACATACTGATTAGGCGACATAGTCCTCAAGGGAAGAGAGCAAACCTATCCCTTGTCACCAATTTGCTTAAACCCGCCTAATTATACCTAATAACGAGCAAACAAGAAGTTACTTGTAACGCCAAGCTTCGGTTTTACTTTTTTTCTTGTGGAGCAGGCGGTTGTGGAGGAGTAAGTGTAAAGCCGAGCTGTTGCATTAAGCCTAACCAATCATTATAATTCCACTCTTCAGCGGTTTTTCCGTTCACTCGATGACTCACGGAACACCACTTAAATGTTACCTGCTTACCTGTGGCTGGAATACCAAGTAACGGCGATTCTCCTGTATTTGTGCCACTAAAAGTACCCCTAACAACAGCTATGTCTCCTTTGATTATCATCTCTTCGATTGTGAGTTTAAGGTCGGGATAAGCATTACGGCTGTCCGCAATAGATTGTTTGTAAGCTTCTAGACCTTCAATATCAGGAAATGGAGAACGGTGATAGACATATTCTGGGGCGAAATGTTCATTTAGCACTGCCATTTTACCCTGGTTCCAGGCTTCTTCAACGACCCGAAGGACAATTTCTCTTAACTCCTCTTCAGTTATTCCCTCTTCGACCTGCTGTTGGCAACTAAAAGTAAAGCAAAGTAATAGGATAACGGGAATAATCATGGTGATTTGAAACAATGATTTTTTCATTTTTTCCTCCTTATTTTTTTTAATGAGAAATCTATAAATCTAAAGCGTCTCTCCCAATGAGGCACTTCTTCGCTCTGCTGTCTTTTTCATTCCCGGCAAGCCAGGGCTTCAGGGTTTCTGGCTTCTACTCGCCTTATCAATGCTTTTTATATTAATTAAAAAAAATGGGTTAACTCCCATACTTCAAATAAGGTGTTTTCCCAGGGACATGCTCAAGAACATCAACTGCATATTCAGGCTTTAAATCTAAAAGTTTTGGAAGTGGCTTTAGCTTAAGAGAATAATATTCATGTATATCCAAGCATAGAATAATGGCAAAAAGACCAGATATAGAATAAAGTGCATTTATTAGATTTGCCTCTTTAAAATTAATGTCTCTCTCATGCTTAATATCATTATATTTCTGCCACCAACCTGGATTTTTATCTATATATTTCCATTCTTCCCAAGGTTTAATTATTTCGTTGTTTGATTTTATGAGAATTTCAAACCTATGAAAATCAGGCTCATCTTTCGTAATGACATTTCTATAGTCATTAATATTTCCGCACTTACGTTTAGAATTAATTCTTTTACACAACATTTTTGCAACAACATCAATTTCTGAACAAGAAGCAAGAATAAGACGGGCAAATTCTATCGAATATGTTGAATAGTTCTCTTCACATATCTCCACATATCTAGATATGTTGTTAAGGTCAGATTCTAAAGTTATGAAATATTTCCAGTTTAAAATTGACATAAAAATCTCCTTTATATGTATAAATGAGTCAGAGACAATCTTTTCTTCTTTTGCGCCATTTTCTTAACTAGAGCAGTCTTTTTTTAGGGTGACACTCCTTCGCTCAGCTATCTTTTTCAACTTTGGGAAGCCAGGGCTTCAGGGTCTTTAATCCCCCACCTCTCGTCCCTTGAATCATCTTGTTATTTTGCATCTGGCTATAATTCTTTGTTTTTATATGGCAAGCGATTAAATTCATTAAGATATGCTTGTAAAAGCGCTTTTTCAACGAAAGAGGGAGATTTTGAGACAAGAAGAAAAATATACTCAATTATTAAAGGTCCTTTTTCCTGTAAGAGATTTCGAAACTGATCATTTGGATTCTCTGTGCCTCTTATATTTGTTAATCTTCCAGGGATATCCTGTTTTCTAAATCTTCCATAATCATCTAAAGTTCCACTTTTCCCAATATAAAGAACTTCATGTGAATCTCGAGCTCGAACTATATAAACTCCATGTTTGTCTTTTCTCACAACTCTATTAAAATGTGACCTTGTACAAGCGGTAAAATTCTCTGCTGGATTTATATACACGTAATTGCCATGTTCATAAATATTCTTGAGCAAGTCTATTTCATCTTCAAAATTGCCTATACAAATCATCTCATGTTCTCCCTAATTTTACTGATGAAGTAATTGAACCTCGAGAGTCAATAGCTTCTTCTCACCTCAATTATTTTTCAACCCCGCCAGCCTCTTCCTGGCATTCTCAACCTCAGCAATCCCAGGGTCAGCGTTCTTCCAGAGGTCAAATAGGCAGATCAGCCTAACTAGACCAGAAATCCAGAAGGCACATCCCTTAGACGGATGATATCACGAATCTTTCCCATAACGTTCCACTCATTCAGACATTCAACCGGGCACGAGGAACAATCTTCGCAAACGTGACGGGGAAGATCCAATGACGCGATAAGGCTTTGAGCGAGGGCAGGTTGACAATAACCATAAGCGTACATATAAGCCCGCATCAAGTCAGGAATAGGGAGTTCAGCACAGCATTGTTGCAAACACTGGCCACAACCTTGGCAGTATAATCCAGGGACCGAGGCTCCCCTTTTCAAGTCATTCTTTTCGGCCTCAGTCAGGTTCAAATCTTCCATAACCGAGAGGTCTACACTCATCTCCTCAAAGTTACTGAATCCAGGGATAGTGGCATGGACATTGGAGTCCTGCAGGACCCATTTTAAAGATGCGCACGGATTTACGGGCTTTTCGCCTTTTTCCAACCCTCCTCTTATCACCTTTATGGCCACGACTCCCAGTCCTGCATTGGCGGCTTTGGCAATGGCTTCTTTGATCTGCCTATGATTTTTCTGTTTGTAATTGTAAGAAGCCATTACGACCTCATAAAAGTTTGAATCAGCGGCGGCATGAACCGCCTCCGGCACATTACTATGGGTGGTGATGCCGAGAAATCGAGCTTTCCCAGCCTTTTTTGCCTTTTCCATCGCTTTCATTACGGGCTCATGGAAGGCCGATTTTCTTCGAGAGACCATATGATGGTAGACAATGTCCACATAGTCCATTTTCAAACGTTTAAGGGCCATATCAAGTTTCTTGAGAAATTCATCCTCCGTTGCTGCTTTAGTATAAAGACCCGTTTTGTAATCTTGGAGAAGATGAATCTTGGTGCCGAATACAACAGATTCCCGAGGCACTCTCTTGAGGACCTCACCGATCATTTCCTCATTACGTATTTGCTGCGGCTGACCTGCGGTGCTGTCGAAGTGAGTGATACCCACATCGAGCGCCGCCCGCATAAGAGCCGGGCTACCAGAAGACAGTATTCCCATTCCGATCACTGGAACTCTTATCCCGGTCTTTCCAAGAGTACGGTAGATAAGTTTTCTCTCCTTTTGGTTTTTACCCTGTCTTTTATCGGTGAAAGGAAGGCAAATGAAGCCTGCCATCCCCGCAATCGAAGATTTCATAAAATGCCTTCTGTTGATCAATTTGTTATCCATAAACTGCCCTCCATAAATGCATCGCCGCCACCCTCTTCCTTGCGTCCTCAACTTCAGGGATACCAGGGTCAGCGTCCTTCCAGAGGTCGAGGGATTTCTCGGAATGTTCTATGGCTTTGCCTTTCCAGCCTTTTTCTTGTTTTGTTTAGATCTGTCTATGCCTATTAAAGAAGCTGATTTATGAGTTGGGCAGCCTTTTGTGCACCGTCTGTGGGGATAATCGCATAATTGACTTCTTTCCCTATATTAGAGATAACGACTTTTGCAAGCGACTTTGGAGTCGTTTTGGAATAGGTCATTTTAACTCCGGCTCGATGCCTCGCCAACCGTCCTGCCATATGGATCTCCTGTTCGTAATGCCCCTCAAGAGGAAAATACAGGAATGGCCGCCTGAGAGCAGTTAATTCGAGTGTCGAAGTCCCACCACAATTAACTATGGCCAAATCACTGGCAGCAAAATGCTCGTGAAGTGCAGGAACATATCCTTTGACCTCGATTCCCTGCGGAACTTTGAGTGAATCTGCAGGAAGGCGGGGACCGCACACAAGGACCATACGTAGATCCGGAATCTCTTCCCTGATAATCGGGTAAGCCTGTCCGCAAAGCTCCAACAGCACCTTTCCCACCTTGGTACCGCCGATGGAACAGACGACCAGAGGTTCTTTGCCATACCCTAACTTGGCTCGGTTTTTCGCTTTATCAGTATATTCCGCAGGATCAAATGGAATAATATACCCTAAGAATTTAAACTGAGCTTTTTTGACCCATTCCCGGCGATTCGGCAGAAAAAAGCCGAGTTTCTTATCAAGAATGTTTTCCTCTTCACCCATAAAAAAATTAGTTACAACATTTTCAGGGACAACTTTTAAAAATTTCCGTATCGAAATCTCTGCCACCAGCCTCTCAAATGGGCTCTTTGTCGTCGTGTCTGTTCCAAAAAAATCGTAAATCATCACGAAGGTCGGCTTGATTATAAGACTTTTATTTAGCAAAGCAATGACTATTTCATAGGTCTCATCACCAATGACGAGATCAAAAGATTCCTTGTTCATCACCTTTCTGAAAATTTTGACGTTGTTTGCCCATTCTTTTCTTGCATTAAACATATACTTCATAAGGTTCAACCCGAAGTCTTCGCTGACATTTTCAGCAGGAATATTATCATTGGCATATAAATCCGACTCAGAAAGAAGCTTCTCTCCGGCATCCTTGAGCACTAGGCTTGCCGGGTTAGAAGCCAGCCAGGATAATTTGACATCTGGGATTAACTTGCGTAACTCCCTCGCAACTGCCACATCCCGGGTAACATGCCCCAAACCCAGGGATCCACTGATATAAAGAATTTTTTTCTTTGGCATTTCCATCTTCCCTTTTTATGTTGATTTTTTTGTTTTGCCTACTTTGCCTTATCTTCCAATCCCATTTTCTTCAGCAATGCAACGTATCTCGGGTCTGAGCGCAGGTTCTCGATTGATTCATCAGTAAGGATTAAAGCCAACGATACATCATGATCATCATAAGCTTTCTTGAGCCATCCGAAAGCCTGATCTTTTTCCCCCAGAGCACTATAGATTTTTGCAAACAGAAACGGCTTAATATATTCTTGCTTTGCTCTCTTGTTCAATTCCTCGAGCACTTTCAGCGCCTCTTTTTTCCTACAAGACACGGCATAGCCCCATCCCAGCCCAGCAAGTATCACGACATTGTTGTGAGATAGGTCCAGAGCCTTTTGAATTTCTGTAATGCCTTTATCATATCTTGAATCAAGTATTAGAGCATGGCCGAGAAGCCAATACGCATCCGCAAAATTCGGTTCTAATTCAAGGGCCTTCTGAAATTGCCCTTTTGCCTTTTCCAGCAGGCCCGCCCTGAGTAGATAGAAACCCCGCAAGAAGAACAATGGGGTTGAGAGCGGATCAAGTTCTAGTGTTTTATCGCTTTCAGCAATAGCTTCTGCCATTTTCCCCATAGCATTAAAATACATGGCATACCACTGAGATTGGGGATCATTAGGATTAAGCTCAATAGCCAATTTTAATTCTCTCTCTGCGAGATCCCAGTCCCAATCATACACCAGCCTGATCATCCCAAGAGAATAGTGAGATTCGGCTAGAGAATCGTCAATCTCAATGGCTTTAAGTGCAGCAGCCTTTGCCTTCGGGAAAACATCCTTTGGATGGAGGTAGTTCAAGAAGCCTTGAAACATGTAACAAATTGCCTGTTGAGAGTATGCTTGTGCATAGTCTGGAGCTATTTCTATCGCCTTTGTATAATATTCGATTGCTTTATTCATGCCTTCGCCTGAACCTTTGTTATAGAAGTGGCGGCCTTTTAAATACAAATTATAAGCTTCAAGATTTTCCGGTTGACGCTTTGCAAGCTTTGCTCTTTCGGCTCCTAACAGTTCAACTCTTAGTTTTTCAGCGATTTTCACCGATATTTCATCCTGGATGGCAAAAATGTCTTCCATCTCCCGGTCGTACTTCTCCGACCAGAGATGGTATCCATCAGCAATCTTGATGAGCTGGGCTGTGATGCGCAACCGGTTGCCTGCTTTGCGCACACTTCCTTCAAGCACTGTTTCTACATTCAACTTGCTGCCAATCTCACGAATGTCAATATCTTTTCCCTTGAATGCAAAAGCTGAAGTCCGGGCGACAACCCGCAATTCCTTGATATTGGTAAGTGAATTGGTAAGTTCCTCCGCCATCCCATCACAAAAATATTCCTGATCTTTCTGCGGGCTTAAATCTGCAAATGGTAATACAGCAATAGAGTTTTTCCATTCTATTTCCTCTATTTTTGTTGTCTTTGGCTCTTCTTTAAGTATAATCCTCTCTGTAGCTGTTATGCCTTTCTCTATATTACATAATTCAGAAAAAACCTCTTCTACACTCTGAAACCTTTTCTCTTTATCCTTCTCCATGCATTTCAGGATAAACCGACTGAGATTCAAAGGCACATGAGCATTGTGCTCTCTAGGATCGACAGGTACCTCTGTCTTGTGTTTCACAGCTATGCTTAAAGCAGTATCTCCTTCAAAAGGAACTCTTCCAGTCACCATCTCATATAGAATCACTCCCAACGAATAGATGTCTGAACGCTGATCTACCTCTTTTGCCTCCACCTGTTCAGGACTCATGTATTCAGGTGTTCCAATCATCACGCCTGCACCTGTTATGCCCTTTGCTTTTAGAGAGCGCGCAATCCCAAAATCCATAATCCGGGCATCTCCCTCTTTATCGATCATGATGTTACTCGGCTTTAAATCTCTATGAACAACGCCTAACTTATGAGCTTCAGCTAATCCTTCGCATACCTGGTTAGTTATGGAAATAGCTTTTCCTACCGTTAGTTGTCCTGTTTGTCTAATCAGTCCCCTCAAGTCCTGACCTGGCACATATTCCATAGTAATATATTGAGTGCCTTTCTCCTCATTAAGATCAAACATTCGTCCGACATTCTTATGAACAATCTTTCGGGCAATCTTCAGTTCGTTACTGAATCGCTCCAAGGTTTTCCCATCGGAGGCTATTTCAGATTTTATGAGCTTCAGTGCTACTTCTTCATTTAGCTTCTTATCGATCACTCTGTAGACCTTGCCCATCCCACCTTTGCCCAGCTCTTCAATGACCTTGTATCTTCCAGCAAAGGTATGGCCTGTGGTTAATTCTTCCTTGGGTGTTTCGAGGGTCTTTGTGCAGGAAACAGAGATTTCATCTGTAGGGCCCGATACCCCTATCTGGCCTTTCCGGTATAATTTGGTCCCACATTCACTACAAAAACGGGAAGTGTCAGAATTTTCAGTGTGGCATTGAGGGCACTTTATTCCCATTTTTTCCTACAATTACTTGACAATATAATAATAACTAACAAGAAAAGTGTCAAATTGAATTATCACCAAATGCTTTATTCATTATCATATATTAGAGAGCAGGCTATCTCAGATTGATTTGCTCAAGGGTGGATAATGGGTGTATTTCTTTCCGGTTAATATGCTCTATGATCTTATCAATGACTTTATGGTGCTCTATAAATATAGAGATGATCGTCAGTTGGTTAATTTAACTTTGAAGTTTATTTACAAAATCTACCATTTTTGTAAACGCTTCACCTACTTCTGGCCAATCTGTACTCACTCCAAAAGCTGGGAATATATGAGGCATATCATCCCATTCTTCAAATTGAACATCTACTCCCCCCTTTTTAGCTTTATCTGCAACTCTTTTTGCATCATCATAGCACATCTCACATGTAGAAGTTATAATTAGCAAAGGAGCGACATTCTTATAATCAGCAAAAATGGGTGAAATTAGCGGATTCTTTAAATCTACTGTCTCTAGATCGAAGAGACCATCTGCAAACATTGTCATTGGCAAACCAGAAACTATGCTATCAGTGGGAGCGTTTTCATACCAAGATTTACCTGAAAAAGTCCAATCAGCAAAAGGGGAAACGCTTATACCACCACCAGACATTGGTTGATTTTCTTGTTTAAGATTAAGCATTGTAGATAGTACCATATTTGCTCCCCCTGAATCTCCAACTAAGATAATTTTATCAGCTGCATATCCCTGATTAAGTAACCATTTATACGCAGCTACGCTGTCCTCTAAATAAGCTGGAAATTTGTGTTCTGGTCCTAATCTATAGTCAATACTCAAAATTTTTCGTTTAGATTGGTTAGCAAGACGGCTGTTAAATCCACGATAGAGTGAAGGGGAACCTATATGAAATCCTCCACCATGAAAATGTAAGAAAACTTGGTCTTCGATTGCATCTTGTGGGATTACCCATTCAGCAGTAATACCATCAACATCAACTTTTTCAAATCGAACATTTTGAGCTTTAATAAGTTTTGAATGATATTTTTTTACAAATGAACCAAAACCAGCATCAATCAGCTTTGAGATATATTTCTTCGTCTTTAAATCTAAAGTGGTGAATGATTCGTTTTTAAGGTCCATAGAACCTTTTTTAAGAAAATTATCAAATTCTTCTTCCAATATTTTAAGTATTTTCATAGCTTTAAAATTTGGATGGGAAAGCATATACTTCAAACCACCCATCATTATTACTTTTTCAGCTTTTTTTGCATGCTTTGCAACATCTGGCCGCAATTTCGAATAATCTAACAAGGCCATAATTGAAATCACCTCCTAATTAAAAAGTATTAAACTTAAAAAATTAGATTTTTATTTTTTTTGAGATTAAAAGCAAAAATTGATCATATTATTTGCAATTTATATTATATACAAAAGCAATCTTTAATTTATAGGAAATTCAATTTTGTGATCGCGCTAAATCTCTCACAATTTTCTCCATTTTTCCACTGCTGAGGGTTAGGGATGAACATATCATAAGCAAGAAGGTAAGGTCAATTGCCAGGGAATAGAGACAATACGACAAAAACAGCAAAACAGTCAGGAATAAGATAGACTCCTCCCCCCATTGTGTCAAAAAAACCTTTTCAACTTAAAAGGATAAGAATTTCCTTTCTGTGTGCGCCTTCGATTCCACACAATTTTCCTCAATTTCCACCCACTGATGTCCTGGAATGAACATATCACATGAAAAAAGGTGAGGTCAAGGACTAGATAAAGAAGCAAAACGACAAAGAAAGCAATAAATTCAGCTATAAGATAGACTCCTCCTCTCAAATCGGCAAAACGCAGTCACGAATGCTCTCAGAAATACTCGCCCATCTCCCTGCCCCGTTAGATAATTATGGCATTTTAATGAAGCAATCATCAAAGCAACTTTATCGAATACTGATACTTCTTGATATATAAGCCAGATATCTAACTGGGTGAAGCTGCCATCAACAGTTCCTTCTGGACGAGCTGAGGGGGAGGTGGTCGTTCGGCATGAAAAGTGAGCTTGCGGTGAGCGATGATCTTTTCTAATTCTTTTTTTTCTGGTTTCTTTCCGAGTGGTGGTCTCCCTCTTTTTGCCTTTATACCAATCGCTTTTTTATAATTTGCTATTGTTGTCATTGTGAGAATTATTCTCCTCTTTATTCGTCTATATTAATGAGGTGCTTCTTCAGCCTAGCTGTCCTTTTCTCTTTCGGGAAGCCAGCGCTTCAAGGTCACTGGCTTCCACTCGCATCTCGTTGTGTTCTGGCTATATCATTGAAAGTTAGTGACTCGGGCTTTTTTGCGTAGATATTCTAAAGCTTCTTTGATTTCTGAATCAGACTTCCCTGCAATTTGGATTGTTTTATCAGTTCCCATGGCTGCACCTATGACTGCACCCATCAATGTTCCAAGTAGTGCGACAGAAAGGCCGACTCCGATGGTTGTCCCATAATTCAGCCCTCCTTCTCCATCAAAAAGACTTCCTCCAACAGCGCATCCGATAGCCGCTCCTACAACAGCCCCTCCAACTCTAAATCCCCAAACGGCTATTGATTTCTTCACAATTCTAATAAAACTTATATGCTCAATATCGACAGATACATCCCCCCCTGATTCCCTTTCCTTCAATAAAAGTGAATTCTCCTTAACTACTATAAGCTCACCTTTTACTACTTGCCCATCTTTCTTCGTTATTACGAGATCAACACCTCGCCTCTCTTTGGCATGCAAGTTACCTGAAAGCGCCAATAAAGAGAAGATAAGAAACAAGGCGATGAATTTTTTCCCCTTTGCATTCATTTTTACCCCTCTAAAGCGACTAATTAAGGCTTCAGAACTTTACTCTTATTCCAGCTTTAAATGAAAGGCCTGAAAGATCACATTCAAATTTCCTTAAATTTCTAAAATAAGGATCAGTTGGTTTATCTTCTGTTAAGACAACATACGGATAATCTTTTCCATAAATCTCAGATTCAAAGTACCAAAAAGTACCTGAGATTTTACCACTAGTATCCCCTTCAGAATCTCTAACTGTCATGTCTCCTTCCCAATCCTTCAATTTGGCGTATCTTCCAGATCCCTCAGCAAAAAAAGCGATATTTTTTGCGACATTGTATTCAAATCCAATCCCGCCATGAAATCCTATACCATTACCCTTTACTTCAAAAACACTTTTAGTCCAATAATTTTCTTCCACATAATCAGTTTTCAAACTCCAGGAACTCTTTCCAAAATAGTAGCCTACCCCTCCATTAATGAAAATATGCAGCTGAGGAACAATAGGATAAAAGTAATAAGCACTTAACTTAATAGGAAAAGCGGTAATCTTGGGTTCTACATCATAATTAACTGTACCTGACGCCCCATTTTTAATACTTGTTCTGCTATCTTTTCTCCTTTGAATATATCCAGCACCAAGACCAATTCCTAGGTTATTTGTCAGATTCATTATAAACTCGCCTTCAAAATCCAAACCCCAATCAATTTCTTTAAGTGTTCCTTCTTTTGTAACGCCATTCTCAGTTGCAAAGTAAATTGCTATTATAGAATCCAGAGAGTTAATAACTGTATTTAGATCTCCTGCTGACATATTCCCATATCCACCAGTTGCCTTAAAGCTAAGTTTTGTTTGAGCTTTACCGATTCTAGCAAGAAAAAAGAAGGTCAATACCATTGTCGATAATACAATTAATTTTTTCATTTCATCCTCCTTGGTTTATTTGTCATCCATAAATAACTTAACTTTCCCCCGATCATAAGTTGTTAAGAATATGTCAAATGTTTGTCAAAAGTTTGTTAATATTGCTGCCCTTTTGCTACTTAGTGAGAATTTCCCTTTTCTCAAACCGTCTGTTCTGTTGAGGCTACCTGTGAGCTTGATTATTAATGCTTATAAATCTCCCTGAGATTAAATTTCCTTCCATTGAAAATCACGTATTTATTCCCTTTATCATCTAGGAGAATTTCATATTCTTTCCTAACCACAAATGGCATTCCTTCACTTTCTATGGTCAGTCGGCCTAATTCTATAGCTACTTCTGGAGCTCGTAGTATCAGATCCTCTAATTTGATTTTCTTATCTGGCATTTATCGAATCCTCCACACCTAGATCCTCAATTAGTGTTCGCAATCCTTGTATTTATTTATCTTCTGAGAATTTCTCACAACTTCATTCGTTTCTCTACTGAGGTGTTTATTCAACTAAGATTTGCTAATACTGTCGGGAAGCCAGGGCTTTAGGGTCTTTGGCTTCCAGTTGGCTCAGTCTGAGACCACAATTTATTCTTTTAATAGACCATATTCTTCTTCATGAACTTTTCTCATTTCTGAAAGTTTTTCTCCCCAATTTAGTTGGAACTCATAATTAAATACTCCTAAAATTTCGATAAAGATAATTCTAAATAAATAAAGAGCAACTGAAGATTTCACATGAGGAAGCTTTTCAAATCCTTCAATATTTTCTTTTGGTTCACAATTCTCCGCATCTACATAATGTTTGCCAAAAAAGATGTTGTGATGCTCAATATTTGAATAATATCCATAAACTTGATTATATACGTTTTTCAATTGCTCAAAACCAGATTCATTTGCTCTATTCTTTATGGAGGGTAACTGCCAATCATTTTCCCCAAACTTATTTTTTAAAATCTCTTCATTCTTTTTAATTTCTGCTTTTATTTCGTCTCTTCTTGCTTCAATATTACTATCAAACTCTTTGAATTCTTCAATATTGTCCTCTGTTATTTTTAGCTGCATTCTATCTCCTTTTAACAAGTATTTCATAGCTCTTATCTCTCTTTCTTTTTCGTCTACTTTATCTGAGAACATATACCCCAGATTAATTCCCATATCACAGAAACTTCTCAATAAAGCAACACTATCAACTGTTCTTTTTTCTCTAATTAATATGAGAAATGATTCAAACATCTCCCATGCTCTTCTGAAAAAGAATGAAACAATAAATCTACTTTCAGAAAATACTTTATTCTTTTTTAATTGACAGGACTTGAGCATATCTTTTGCAATTTCAATTAATTTGTAACTGGTATTAAGCAACTTATTTAAATTGTCAGACATTTAACACCCCTTCTAAATATTTTATGAGAAAATCTGCTAATGTAAACCGTCTCTATCACGAGGTTCTCCTTCGGCCTAGCTGTTTTTCCGATTTCGGGAAGCCAGGGCTTTGGCTTCCGAACGCCTCAGTCTTCCTTTTTTAAGCTTTTTATTAACTTCTCTACTTCTTCTATCTTGATTGTGTCGCCCTTCCAATATTTTTTAAAATTCTCGAAGGCTTGAATGGCTTCTTTATTCATTCCTTTTCTACCATAGGCATAACCAAGATTATAATAAGCCTTAGCAAAATCATCCTGGTATTTAATTGCTAATTTGTACTCTTCTATTGCTTCATCATTTAAGCCTTTATTCGCATAAGCTGCTCCAAGATTATTATGAGCATTTACATGACCAGGCTCGTATTTAATTGCTAGCTTATACTCTTCAATCGCTTCATTAGTCTTGCCCATTTTATAGTAAATATGTCCCAGGTTATCATATGCATCTGAAAAATCAGGCTTATATTTTATGGCTAACTTATACTGCTCAATGGATTCATTAATTAATCCCATGTTTGCATAATCAAGTCCAAGATTATAATATGCCCATGCAAAGTCAACCTTATATTTCAAAGCTAACTTATATTCCTCTATTGCTTCATCAATTAAACCAATCTTGTCGTAAGCAAGCCCAAGATTATAACGTACAATTGCATTTTCAGGTTTGTATTTCAGATATGATTTAAGCTCTCCGATAGCTTTACTGAAATCGCCTTTTATCGCATAAATTTGCCCTAGAAAATAATAAGCATCCGCATATTCTGAGTCTCCAAATGAGTTCTCTTTTACGTATTCATACATCTGAATAGCTTTATCTTTCTTATCTAAATTATCATATGCTACTCCCAAGAAAAGATATGGCGTCAACCACTCTGGTGTTTCTTTTATTTGATTTTCGCAAACTGTAACTAACTCAATATAATTCTTTTCATTTTGGAGTTTTGACATAGTTTTAAAAACAGCAATCTCTTTTCCTTGAATTAGATTTATGTGACCTGCTTTTGTTTCTCTTTTTGTACCCTTAAAATCGTATGAGATAGAAATCCAACGGCTAGCTTTGCTGGTCTCAACCTGAAGCTTTTTTATCATCTCATTTTTCTCTCTGTCACGCCTTGAATGTTCAATCCACGATAAAATGGCAGAGAGAATAATAAAAAGACTTCCAATTATAAAAAGAAGTTTATATAGAAAACTCAAATTCATTATGCCCCCTCAACCTTTGCTGTTCATTGTCAATATATTAATACCAAATATTAGCTAAAAAGTGAATCCCCATTAAGCAGTCTTCAACATCCAACCAGTAACAATAGATTTGACACTCAAACTCGTTTTATATGGGGAAGAGATTTGACGCATATTTGACATTTTGGGCTAAAAATGGCTAAAAATCACTAATTCTAGCTAAACTGTACTATTTAGCAATCCTCCCTCATCTCTTCTGAAAAGAGAAAAAATCCCCAATCTTTTTTTCCAAATGCTCTATCTTCCTTGCTCTTATTTCGACTTCATAAAGCGAAAAGTTCTAGGTATCATTGATTTTAATAAACAGATACCCGAAAAAAAATCTTAATCGTTAACGTATTTGACGTATCCGTTCCTTAGTATTAGATAATCTGTCTAACATCCCCTTTTTTTGAAAGGTTGGTCTTTGTAGAAGAGCCTTGAAGGCATCAATTGTTTCCCTGTAAATTTCATTTTCTGAATTTAGCCTTTTTATTTCTGTTTCATTTCCTGTAAAACTGGATTGATATTCCGATATTCTATATTCTAAATTTAGAGTCTGGACTCTTAAAGAATCCACCTTTTTTGTTAAATTTTTATCTGGATTCCAAGTGTGTGTCGTCAAAAGGTTTCGGACACTCTTGATGATTTCTTAAGCTACAGTTACCGTAATTCATACTATACCTAATTGATTCCATTTGACAAGGACTCAAGCATAATCATCTTATTAATCTTCCTTCTCTCCCGGATCGTTTGCTTTTTGATTTTCATCCTGTTTTTCAAGATCTCTTTGTCCCTGCCAAAATATTTATCACTAGGCGTGACATTGTCTATGGCCTCGTGATAACGATGATTGTTGTAATAGTCGACCCATTCCCGGATCCTCTCTTCCAGCTCTGAGGGTGAGTAATAATGATCCAAAAGGATCAGGTTTTTCATAGACCGGTGATAACGTTCGATCTTCCCCTGGGTCATGGGATGGTAAGGTCTGGTCCGGATGTGCTGGATTTCATTTGCTTCGAGATAGTGTTTGAGCTCCTTTGAGATATACGCCGAACCATTATCCGAGAGAAGTCGGGGTTGATGAACAACATGGACATGTTCGACACCAGTTGTCTCGATGGCCATGTCCAGGGTCCTTTTCACATCCTCAGCCATCATGGTCTGACACAGCCTCCAGGCCAGGATATAACGGGAATAATCATCCATAACCGTGGAGAGATAATACCAGCCCCAGTCGATCACTTTGAGATAGGAAAAATCGGTCTGCCAGAGCTGGTTGATCCGGGTGGTGGGGTGCTCAAACTTGTCTTTAGCGGAAATGACCGTATAAACAGGTGATGTGACCAGATCATAGGCTTTAAGGATGCGGTAGACACTGCTTTCAGAGATAAAGTAATCCATTTTATCTGTTATATGGCATGCGAGTTCTCTCGAAGATTTCTCAGGATACTCTCTGGCCACATCCAGGACCCGCTGCTTCTCCCATTCCGGGATCTTGTTCCAGATCTGACGAGGATTTTTATGATGGCTTCTAAGGCCTTCATATCCGTACTCCTTGTACCTTTTATACCACTCATAAAAAGTACTACGGGAAACTCCTATTTCCACAAGTGTCTGTTTGACACTGAAAGGAGACTCCTCGACCATTCGGATGATTTCCATTTTCTCAGACTGTGTGTATCTCATGTATCGATGGATGAGTATTCCAAACCCTTCAAGGTTTTTTTTAAGACTCGGGTTCTTAGCGACAGCTCTGCAACAAGCATTTTTAGCTCATCATTCTCATCCCGGATTTCCTTGACTTCATTCGAGGATGCTTCTCGAATCGTATCTCCGTTGAGCTGCCGTTTTCCCGCCTCCAGAAAGGCTTTACTCCATTTGTAGTACATGGTGGGATGGATGCCCTCCTTGCGGCATAGATCCGAAATAGCCTGCTCACCACGAAGACCTTCTAAAACGATACGGATCTTCTCCTCAGCTGTGAACTTCCGTCGGGTTTTTCGTTTGATCTCCCGTACGATGGATTTAGACGATGTTTTAGACTTTTTCTTGGTTGTCATGCATTTCTCCTTGCTTAAGATTATTACACATAATCTGTAGCTTAAGAAATGCCCTCATCTGTCCGAATTTCGCTGAAACGCCACATTCCTCTTTTACGTTTTTGTTCGTTGGCTTTGTTAATCATTATTTTATTGTTCTCTCTAACTGTATTATAAGCTGTGATTCCTCTACTATCAATCCCCCCTCCAAGCATGATTAAACTGTTGCTTATTCCATTTTCCAGGGAACCCATAATGTCATAGCTTATATCCAAAATAGCCCTTTCTAGGTGCTAGAGAGTGCGTATAGGGCGATTCTTACGCCAAAACTCGCTTTACCCTACCTCTTACCCTTACTTGCTATAAAAATTTCTAAACAGCCCAACATAAGCATTAAATTTGACACTTCCATCATTTATTGATATTCTTTTACCAAGCTAGGTAAAAGGATTAATCATGGCAGTCAAATGTCCTAAATGCGATTTTGACAATACTTCCGACTCCAAGTATTGCAAGGAGTATGGAACATAGCTTCCTCCCTCAGAGAAAATCTCCGTTTCTCAAACCAAAACCCTTGAGACCCCCAAAGAAGAATTAACCACAGGCAGTACCTTTGCAGGAAGATACCAGATTATTGAAGAGCTCGGTAAAGGTGGGATGGGTAAAGTATACAAAGCTCTCGATAAAGAGGTTAATGAAAAGATTGCCCTAAAGCTAATAAAACCTGAGATTGCAGCAGACAAAAAGACGATTGAACGCTTTAGGAATGAACTCAAGTTTGCCCGCAGAATTGGTCATAAGAATGTCTGTCGGATGTACGATCTTAATAAAGAAGAAGGCACCTATTACATCACTATGGAATATGTCTCTGGAGAGGATCTAAAAAGCTTCATCAGAAGATCAAAGCAATTAACTACGGCAACAACAATATCAATAGCCATACAAACTTGTGAAGGACTTGCTGAGGCACACAGGTTAGGAGTTGTGCATCGTGACTTAAAGCCTCAGAACATCATGATCGATAAAGAAGGTGATGCCCGCATCATGGATTTCGGGATAGCTCGTTCTATTGAAGCCAAAGGTATAACAGGTGCTGGTGTAATGATCGGGACGCCAGAATACATGTCTCCTGAGCAAGTGGAGGGGAAGGAAGTAGACCAGCGTTCTGATATTTATTCGCTGGGAGTGATTCTTTATGAGATGGCAACGAGGAGAGTACCTTTTGAAGGAGATACGCCTCTTAGCATAGCTGTAAAGCATAAGACAGAAACGCCTAAAGAGCCGAGAGAGTTCAATACACAGCTATCTGAGGATCTTAGCAGAGTGATACTGAGGTGTTTGGAAAAGGAAAAGGAAAAACGGTATCAGAGTGCTGGAGAATTGCGGTCAGAATTGAATAGGATAGAGAAAGGAATTCCCTCTACTGAGCGAGTCGTTCCCGAAAGAAAGCCTCTCACATCAAAGGAGATAACTGTAACATTTAGCCCAAAGAAGCTGTTAATCCCTGCATCAGTTGTTGTAGCTCTTGTAATTGCCGCAGTGATTATCTGGCAGCTTCTTCCTAAAAAGGAAGCTGTTCCTATCCCCTCAGGCAAACCTTCTATTGCAGTTCTTCCTTTTGTGGATTTAAGTCCTCAAAAAGATCAAGAGTACTTTTGTGATGGGATGACCGATGAGATCATTGCAAAATTATCCAGGTTCAAGGGATGGAAGGTGATTCCTAGAACTTCAATGATGCGATATAAAAATACAGATAAAGATATCAAAGAGATTGGTGAGGAGTTGGATGTGGCAACAATCCTTGAAGGAAGTATTAGAAAAGAAAGGGATGATATTCGTGTTAATGCTAAGCTAATCAGGATTAAGGACATCATTCCCCTCTGGTCAGATACCTATGAAAAGAAGCTTGAAAGCGTTTTTGCCATCCAGAGTGATGTTGCAGAGAAAATCGCTAACGCCCTGCAAGTGGAACTCTCTCCTGAAGAGAAAGAACGGCTTGAGAGGGAGCCGACGGAGAATCTAACTGCCTACGACTATTACCTCAGGGGTCGTGAGTATTATGTCCGTTACCGAAAGCAGGACAATGAGCATGCGATTGAGCTTTTCAAGAAAGCGTTAGAATTTGATCCTGACTTTGCCCTTGTATACTCGGGCTTAGGTGATTCTTATGCTCAAAGAACACTTAAATTTGGATTTCCTTATACATGGCTTGAAGCGTCCATTGAAGCCAGCGAAAAGGCGATTTCGCTAAAACCTGATCTTTCAGAGGGCTATAAGGCGCTCGGGCTTGCTTATTTAGCTAAAGGATGGTACCGAAAGTCTATAAAAGCAAATCAAAAGGCGATTGAGCTCAATCCAAACAACGAGCAAGCGGTTGGAAACTTGGGTTTGTGCTATTTAAATATCGGGGAATTTGAGAAAGCCATGGAATGGTTTAAAAGACATTTAGCCCTTGCTCCTGCACTTCCCTTTTCTTATATTCAAATGGGATTTTTATATATTCGTTTAGATAACTATGCTAAAGCAGAGCAGTGGTTGAATAGTGCGTTTGAACTCCAACCACATAATTTTGACACAAACGAAGGCTTGATTATTTGCTATCTAGCACAAGAGCAGTATCAAAAAGCTGTTAAACGGAGCCAGAAATGGCTCTCAATGGATCCCGATAACTCTGATGTACTCGTCTATGCAGGGCATGCTGAGCTGTTCTCTGGTAATTATGAGCAGGCTCAACAATACTATCAAAAGTCGATTGAAATTCATTCGACAAGGGGAAACTTGATGGGATTGGGATATATCTATTGGAAGAAAGAGCAGCATGATGAGGCACGGAAGTTGTTTAACCAGGTTCGCATTCTTTGCCAGAAGCAGTTAGAGCAAGGCAATGAATACTTATGGGTTCCATATAATATTGCGATTATCAACGCCATTCAGGGCAAAAAGAAAGAAGCGTATAAATGGCTGAAAAAAGCCATCGATGCTGGATGGTGGGACTTTCGATTAGGTATGCGGCATCCGATGTTGGAGAATCTTCATAAAGATGATCAGTTCAAACAGATTATGGCACAGGTGAAAGAAAAAGTTGATGAAATGCGAAAAAGGATAGAAGAGAATTATTAGTAAAACCATCTACCACTCCAAGATCTACGAGCAGAAAGGAAGAAAAGCCATAGCCATAGAGCATTACGAGAAATTCCTCGACCTCTGGAAAGACGCTGACTCCGGCATCCCTGAAGTAGAGGATGCCCACAAGAGGCTGGCTGGGTTGAAAGAATAAGCTTAGTTTTTATAACGAAACTTACCTATAAAAGGAGAGTAAAATGAAAAAATCAATGCTTCAATTCACCATGATTATTCCGCTCATCCTGTTGCTTTGCTTTGCCTTTAGTTGCAAAAAGCAGGTGACAGAAGAAGCTCCTGAGGGTATCACTGAAGAAGAAGCGAAAGCCCTTGTTGAAAGAGATCTGGAAATTTGGAATGAGGGCAACCTGGCCCTGGCCGATGAGATTATTGCCCCTGATTATGTGGAACACACTGCCGATATCTCCGAAGACATTGTGGGTATCGACGCTTTTAAGGAGGGGGTTGCTTATCGACGAACTAATTACCCCGACTTCAACTGTACTATCGAGGAGTTAATCGTAAAAAATGACAAGATTGTGTGGCGCTGGATAATTACTGGTACAAACACGGGTACTACGAGCGATATTCCACCCACAGGCAAAAAGATGCGGCTGGAGGGGGTCGGTATTCTCCGCGTAGTTAATGGAAAAATTGTTGAGAGATTGATCTATTATAACGAGGCGACTCAATTAAGGCAGCTCGGCTATACGATTACCCCTCCACAGCCACCAGAAGAGAAAAAGTAACGTACAGGAAAAGAGCGGGTGGCTGTTAACCATTAGGTTGCAGGTTCGAGTCCGGCCCTCGTCACTCCTGTTATCTCTGATTTTCCTCTGTGTTTCTTTTGATTTTCTGACGCTTACAATTTAATCATTTGTAGCCGTAATTAGGCGATTTTAGGCAAATCTGGTGACAATTTGGTGAAAAGGGGAGAGGTCTATTTTGAGAATCCCACTGTTGCCGCCATGTGATAATTTCCGGTTTGTGCCACGCAAAAATTTCCGGTTTAGGAAAAATGGTATAAGGTTCTTTTTTGCTAAATTTGGCAAGGAGGACCTTTATGGCAAAGGAAGTAATCACATTGAGCCGGAAAGAGATTGATCGTTTAAGGGTCATCCATCAAGTTATGGATAGGCAACTGCTGCAGGTGGATGGGGCTAGGTTACTGGGTTTAACAGATCGCCAGGTACGAAACATCATCCAAAAAGTCAGGCAGAAGGGAGACGAAGCAATAGCGCACGGCAACCGGGGACGGGTGGCAGCGAATAAGATGCCGGAGGAACAGGAGGAGAGGATCGGGAAGATAGTGGAGGAGCATTATTGGGATTTTGGGCCGACATTGGCCTCAGAGAAGCTGTGGGAAAGAGATGAGATAAGAGTAGGGAGAGAGAAGCTGCGTCAGATCATGATAGAGCGAGGGATATGGAAGGTACGCAAGCGCCGAGATAGGCCTTTACACCCGTGGCGGGAGCGTAAGGTGTATTTAGGAGAGATGGTCCAGATGGATGGGTCACATCATGAGTGGTTGGAGGATCGAGGACCGAAGATGGTGTTTATGGGATATATCGACGATGCCACCAACCGGACTTTTGGTCATTTTTACGACCACGAAGGGGTGTATCCAGCCATGGACTCGATCGAACGCTACATAAGCCGTTACGGGCTACCACAGAGCATATACTTGGATAAACATTCCGCCTACAAGACGACACGGCAGCCTAATCTAGATGAGGAGCTGCGTGGTCGGGCAGCTGCAACACAGTTTGAGCGAGCGCTTGAGGAACTTGGTCTAGAGATGATCCATGCCGATAGTCCTCAGGCGAAAGGGAGGGTGGAACGTCTTTTTGGAACCCTCCAGGACCGGTTGATCAAGGATATGCGCCTGGCAAAGATCAAGAACATACAAGAGGCTAATGCCTTTCTGGAAGATTATTTTTACGGATATAACGAGCGCTTCTCCCGTGTCCCTAAGAGAGAGGGCGATCTGCATCGGCCCTTACCTGAAGATATAAACCTGCGCGAGATCTTCTGTCTCAAGGGAACCCGCACCATTAACAACGGGTATATCATCAAGTGGAAGAACCGGCTGTTTATACTGGATAATCCATCGCTAGCCCTCAGGAGACGAAAAGTAGAAGTAAGAGAACACTTCGATGGAGAGATCACTGTAAAGTTTAACCGACGCTACTTAGACATCCATGAGGTCTTTGAGGTAAAACCCAAAACAACAGAAGATGAGAGAAAAGTTGTACAAAAGCAACCGCATAAGCGATATAAGTATACTCCACCACTGGATCATCCATGGAAAAAATACAATTACAAAGGCAAGCTTAATCAATGGTAAAACCGGAAATTTTTGCGTGGCACAAAACCGGAAGTTTTTGCATGGCATTGACATTTTGAGAATCCCACTTGACACCTCCCCTGTTTCCTTGATATTCTTTTGCCACCTTAAACAGAAGGGACAATAATGGGTAATAGATGTCCTAAGCGTCACGCTGACAACCTTGATGATTCCCGTTTTTGCCATAAGTGTGCAACTCCTCTTCCTTCTTCAATGGAAATTCCTGTCACTGAGACCCTTGAAACCCCCACCGAAGAATTAACTAGGGGGACTACTTTTGCTGGAAGATACGAAATAATCGAAGAGCTAGGAAAAGGGGGGATGGGTAAGGTTTATAGGTCATTTGATAAGCAGTTAAAAGAAGAAGTCGCCTTAAAGCTTATAAAGCCTGAAATAGCTTCCGATAAAAAGACCCTTGACCGGTTCAGTAATGAATTAAAGATTGCCCGTAAGATCGTCCACAAAAACGTAGGGCGGATGTACGAGCTGATGGAGAACAAGGGAGTTTTCTTCATAACTATGGAGTATGTCCCAGGTCAAGATCTGAAAGGATTGATCAGGCAATCAGGACAACTAGCAATGGGGACCACAATATCTATAGCCAAACAAGTCTGTGAGGGATTAGCTGAGGCACACAAGCTTGGTGTTGTCCATCGTGATTTAAAACCTAGCAATATCATGATCGATGAAAATGGAGATGCCCGGATCATGGATTTTGGCATAGCTCGTTCACTAAAGGAAAAGGGAATTACAGGTGCAGGAGTAATGATCGGGACGCCTGAATATATGAGTCCCGAACAAGTAGAGGGGAAAGAAACAGACCAGCGTTCAGATATTTATTCCTTAGGAGTGATTCTTTATGAGATGGTTACAGGTCATGTTCCTTTCGAAGGTGATACGCCATTCACAATAGGAATGAAACACAAGGGCGAAATACCTAAGGATCCTAAGGAACTAAATGCTCAGATTCCAGATGATCTAAGCCTACTTATACTCAGATGCCTGGAAAAAGATAAAGAGAAGAGATATCAGAGTGCAGGTGAAGTGCGTTCTGAGCTCACGAATATAGAAAAAGGAATTCCAACAACAGACAAAGTGATACCTAAGAGAAAGCCCACAACTTCAAAAGAAATAACAGTTACTTTCAGCTTGAAGAAGCTTTATGTCCCTGCTTTAGCGGTTATCGTTGTAGCAATCATCGGGATAACTATCTGGCGTCTTCTTCCTAAAAAAGAAGCAGCTCTTTTGCCACCCAGTAAACCCTCTATAGCTGTACTTCCTTTCGAAGATTTAAGCCCTCAACAAGACCAGGAATATTTTTGCGATGGTTTAGCAGATGAACTTATTAATGCCTTTACCCATATTAAGGATTTACGCGTTGTGGCCCGGCACTCGGCGTTTTCGTTCAAAGGCAAAGATATGTACATCCGAGAAATTTGCAAGATACTGAATGTTGATACCGTTCTTGGTGGTAGCGTTCGTAAGTCGGGTAACAGGTTGCGTATAATTTCCAACCTTGTTAACTCAGATGGTTACCAGCTCTGGTCTCAGAAATATGAACGAGAGATGAAAGAAATATTCACTATTCAGGATGAGATATCCCAGGCGATTGTGAATAAGTTGAAGGTCAATCTATTGGGAGAAGAGCAGACTGCCATCCAGAAGCGGCCTACAGAAGATCTCGATGCCTATGATCTGTATTTGAAAGGAATTTACTACAGAAATAAAGTCCACCCTGATGATTTGATGAAAGGACTTGAATATTTCCAAAAGGCTACTGAAAGGGATCCAAATTTTGCCCTGGCCTATGTTGAGATTGGCAATATTTATGAGAGTTTTGCGTTTCTGGGTATATTATCCCCAAATGAAGTATATCCGAAGGCGAAGGCTGAATTGAAGAAAGCAATGGAGATCGATGATGCACTCGGTGAGGCACACACTCTCGCGGCCAATATCTCCACTTGGTACGATTGGGACTGGCCTGCTGCAGAGAATAGCTTCAAACGGGCTATTGCGCTCAACCCAGGTTTAGACTCAACTCATACCATGTATTCATTGTATTTGCTTATACAGGGACGATTCGATGAAGCCGTAACGGAAATTAGACTGGCTCAGGAATTAAATCCGCTTAATCCCGATTCATATGCATGGGCCATTCAAATCTACCGCTGTGCTGGGAGAGTTGATGAAGCAATGGAACAAATTCAGAAAGCAATGGAAGTTGACCCGAATTCTCCCATGGCCTTATTTCATGCGGCATCGGTATATATGAGTAAAGGCATGTTCCAGGATACTATCGAAGCTCTTCAAAAATCATATAAACTCTCCGGTGGAACCCTGCAATGGGCACACTGTGGTTTAGGAGTTGCCTATGCGATGTCAGGCCAAAGAGATAAAGCAGAGGAAGTCTTAGTGGATCTGTTGCGAGGAAAGAAGAGTGGTTATATCCCTTGTATGAGTATAGCTAATAACTATTTTGCCTTGGGTAATGAAGATAAGGCACTGGAATGGATAGAAATAGCATACGAACAACATGATTTTTTGGTGCCTTTCCTGAAAGTCTGGCCAGAGTGGGAAGTTTACAGAGCTCATCCGAGGTAAGTATTCGGAGATCCCTTAGGCACTGGACATTTCAACAGCTATCTGCTATGCTTCAACTATGGCAGTACTTCAAGCTGAACAAACGATTGTATCGGTTCTCAAAGAAGAGAACGCTAAGCTTCT